>Ga0316603_10000561_pt1 | contig 18849 bp, 12 predicted proteins | sample OWC_soil_day10_n_FD_207649 | JGI IMG/M metagenome (GOLD analysis project Ga0316603, IMG submission 207649) | Wetland soil microbial communities from Old Woman Creek delta, Ohio, United States - OWC_soil_day10_noCT | ecosystem: Environmental > Terrestrial > Soil > Wetlands | place: USA: Ohio... | reverse complement strand
GCGCGTACTCGAGGCGTGCCTCGCGGCGGGGGTCGCGAAGCTCATCTACACCTCGAGCGGCGCCGCCTACGGCTACCACGCGGACAACCCGGAGTGGCTCGACGAGAACGACGCGCTGCGCGGCAATCCCGAGTTCGCCTATTCCGACCACAAGCGCCAGGTCGAGGAATTGCTCGCACGCCATCGCCGCGAGCACCCGGAGTTGCAGCAACTGGTGTTCCGCCCCGGCACCATCCTCGGCGCCCGCACCCGCAACCAGATCACCGCGCTCTTCGACGGCCGCTTCGTGCTGGGACTCCGCGGCAGCGAGTCGCCGTTCGTCTTCATCTGGGACGAGGACGTGGTGGGCGCGATCGCGAAGGGCATCCGCGAGGGCGGCACCGGCGTCTTCAACCTCGCGGGGGACGGCAAGCTCTCGATGCGCGAGATCGCGCAAATACTGGGCAAGCCCTACCTCGACGTGCCGCCGGGATTCGTCTCCGCCGCACTCGCCGTCGCGAAGCCGCTCGGCCTCGCGCGCTACGGGCCCGAGCAGGTGCGTTTCCTGATGTACCGCCCGGTGCTGGCGAACCGGCGGCTCAAGGAAGAGTTCGGATACCTGCCGCACAAGACGACGCGCGAGGTCTTCGACTTCTTCCTGGCGGCACGTCGCGCAGGCGCCTGATCGGCCGCGAACGAGGCTCACAGGGTTGCGATCGCCATGCGGCGCTCGGCTGATTCCCGGCGCAACCGCGTCAGCCGAACGCGCCGGTCTTCGCCTCCACGTCGCGCGTCTGTCCGCCCATCGCGAGGAAGGCGGCCATGCGCTGGCGCGCCTCGGGCAACGCGACACACGCCTCGAACGCGCGCGCCTCCGCGACGAGCCCCTCGCGCACGCCGCTCTCGGCGGCGAGCACCGACGCCTTCGCGTGTGCGATCGCCTCGGTGGGAAACGACGCGATGCGACGCGCCAGCCGCTCGACGAAGGGTCCCAGCTCTTCGGGCGGCAGCGCGCGATTCACGTAGCCGTAGCGCTCGGCGAGATCGGCCGGGAAGTCGTCGGCGCCGAGCGCGATCTCGAGCGCGCGGCTGCGCCCGACGAGGCGCGGCAACCGCTGCGTGCCGCTGCCGCCGGGGATGATGCCGACGGCCACCTCCGGTTGCGCGAGCAGCGCGCGCCCGAGCGCCGCGAAGCGCATGTCCATCGAGAGCACCAGTTCGCTGCCGCCGCCGCGGCAGATGCCCTCGATCTTCGCGATCGTGGCCTTCGGCATCGTGCGGAAGCGGTCGACCATCGTCTGGAAGAAACTCGGCTCGCTGGCCTGCGCGCCATCCGCCGGAAGCCGCAGGATCAGCTTCACGTCGGCGTGTGCGATGAAGAACGCGGGATCGGCGCTCTCGATGACGACGACACGCACGTCAGGGTCGGCCTCGAGCGTGCGGCCGAGCCGGTCCATCTCGGTGATCAGCACGGCGTCGAAGAGATTGATCGGCGGGTGGTCGATCACGACGCGCGCGATGCCCTCCCCCACTTGCACCCGCAGCGCGCGGTAGCTCCCGTAGTCCATCCTTCCTCCGCTACACCGTGCGGCTGAAGAGCCGCGCGCCTGCACGCTGTTGCTCGGGCAGGTAGGCGTCGAAGGCCATCGCCACGTTCCGGACCAACAGCCGACCGAGCGGTGTCACGCGCAGGCTGCCGTCGCCCGCGCGCAGCAGGAGGCCATCGGCCTCGAGCACTTCGAGGCTCGCCAGCTCGCGCGCGTAGGCCTCCGCGAAGTTGCGGCCGAAGCGCGCGCCCCATTCGGCGGCCGAGATCTCGCCGTGGCACATGATTCGGGTGATCACGAAGCGGCGTTCGACGTCGTCGGCGCCGAGCCGCTGGCCCCGCAGTGTCGCGACGCCGCGCGCCTGCACGGCTTCCTGCCAGGCCGGCAGTTCGCGCTCGTTCTGGGCGTAGCTCGCGGGCAGTTCGCTGATCGCGCTCGGCCCGAAACCAAGCAGGACGGTATCGGCCTGTGTCGTGTAACCCATGAAGTTGCGACGCAGCGTTCGATCGCGCAGCGCGATCGCCAGTTCGTCGTCGGGACGCGCGAAGTGGTCCATGCCCACGTAGACGTAGCCGGCGCGCAACAGGCGCCGAATCGCGAGCAACAGGATCCGGAGCTTTGTCGTCGCGTCCGGCAGGTCCTGCCGCTCGAAACCGCGCTGCTGCTTCGCCACCCACGTCACGTGCGCGTAGGAGTAGAGCGCGATGCGATCGGGGCCGATCGCGATCACGGTGTCGAGCGTGCGGGTGAAGCTGTCCTCGCGCTGGAACGGCAGGCCGTAGATCAGGTCCAGATTCACGCTGGCGAAGCCCGCACGACGCGCCGCTTCGACGAGCGAAGCCGTCATCTGCGCGGGCTGGATGCGATGGATCGCCTGCTGCACCCGCGGCTCCACGTCCTGCACGCCGAGCGAGATGCGGTCGAAGCCGAGTTCGCGGAGCGTCTCGACCTGGTCCTGTGTCGTCACGCGCGGATCCACCTCGATCGAGACCTCGGCGCCCGCACGCAGCGGGAAGGCGTCGGTGAGCGCGTGGAACAGGCGCCGGATCTGCGCGGGTTCGAGATGCGTCGGCGTCCCGCCGCCCCAGTGGAGTTGCGCGGCGGGCGGCGGCGAAACGATCCGCTCGCGCACCGCGTCGATCTCGCGCGCGATCGCGTCGAGGTAGCGCTCGGGCAGCGCCACATCGCGCGTGATGATCCGGTTGCAGGCGCAGAAGTGACACAGGCTCGCGCAGAACGGGACGTGCGCGTAGAGCGAGAGCGCCTCCCCATTCGCGAGCGCCGGGAGATCGCGCGCGAAGTCGTCCGCCGCGTAGTCCGCCGTCCAGACCGGCGCCGTCGGGTAGCTCGTGTAGCGCGGCCCGGGGCCCTCGTAGCGGGGCAGGATCGTCTCCGCGTGATCGAGATCGAGCGCGAAGGCGTCGTCGGATCGCTGCGTGTGGTCGCTGGCGGTCATGGCAGGGGAACGATGACCGGCCTCCACCCGCCGCACAATCCCCGGGGATTGGACTCAACGATTCTCCCGCGTTTGCCGATCCACGCAGGGTGATCGAACGCCCCACGAGCCTGAGCGACGAAGCGCCGCAGCGCTGCGCGGCGACTGCCATCTCGGAGGTCGCCGGGCAGATCGCTCCGACGTTCTCGCGGGCCGGGGCGCTCGGCGTGCTGATCGCCGACGCCAGCAGCCTCGACGCGCTCGAGCGCCGTTACGGAAGCGAGGCGCACGAGCGGGCCCTGGCGCAGCTCGCGGAGCTGCTGGCCGCCGCCTGTCAGGAGGTCGTGCCGGGACGGGCCTTGATCGCGCGCGGAGAAGTCGGGCGCGGCGAACTCGTGGCGCTGATCCCCTGCGCCCGCGCCGAAGCCGAACTCTTCTCGAAGGGGCTGCCCGCGATCGAGCGCTCGATGCGCGTGCAGCTCGCGCGTCAGGGCGCGCGGGCCGTGTACCCGTACCTGCGCGAGCTGCCGCCGATCGCAGTCGGCCGCGCCTATGTACTGCGCAATCCGCTGCTCACCGAGATGACACAGATTCGCGATGGCATCGAAGCGGCGCATACCGACGCGAACCTGAACCTGCGGATCGCTGCGCGCGCGCGCCGGCGGAGCTTCGTGGAGATGCTGGTCCACGAACGCGTCCACTCGGTCTACGAGCCGATCGTGGATGCGCGCACGCTCACCGTGTTCGGCTACGAAGCGCTGATCCGCGGCCAGGACGGCACCGCGTTCGCGTCGCCGCTCCAGCTCTTCGACGTCGCGGCCGAGGAGGGTCTGCTCTTCGAACTCGACTGTCTGTGCCGCCGCGCGGCGCTGGTCGGGGCGACCGACTTCCCGGAAGGCGCCAAGCTCTTCATGAACATCCGCCCGTCCTCGTTTCACGACCCGAACTTCCAGCTCGACGCGCTGCAGCGCACGCTCGATCGCTGCGGGCTGGCCCCGCGCGACGTGGTCTTCGAGATCTCGGAGCAGGAGTCGATCGAGAACTACGAGATCTTCCGCGAGGCGCGCGACGCCTATGGCAAGATCGGCTTCCAGTTCGCACTCGACGACACCGGCGCGGGTTACGCCAGCCTCGAGGCCGTCGCCGAACTCACACCCGAGTTCATCAAGGTCGACCGCGTCTTCGTGCACGGCATCGACCAGGACCCCGTGCGCCAGACCATCCTGCGCGCGCTCCAGAGCCTCGCGCGCGAACTCGACTCGCGGATCATCGGCGAAGGCCTCGACACCCTCGAGGAACTGCGGATGCTCGACACGCTCGGCATCCCGTTCGGTCAGGGCTGGCTGTTCGGCAAGCCTTCGCCGCTGCGCGCCGACGGCGAGCCGTAGCGCGCCGAGGTCGAAGCGGCCTCGCTTCCGGGCGGCTACCTCGACGCGGTCGCTGCGGGCTGCGGCCGCAGCGCCAGGATCCCCAGCGTCAGCACGCAGAACGCCGCGCCGGCGTAGAAGGTCGAAGCCGCGCCGAGCTGGTCCCAGAGCAGCCCGGCCAGGGCGCTGGCCACCAGCATCGCGAGACCGCTGACCAGATTGAAGAAGCCGAACGCCGTGCCGCGCAGGTCGTCGGGCGCGGCATCCGCCACCATCGTCGCGAGCAGGCCCTGCGTCATGCCCAGGTGCAGACCCCAGAGCATCACGCCGCCGAGGACGACGCTCCAGTGGTTGCTCGCCGCCAACACCAGATCGGCTCCGATCAGCACCACCAGGCCGAATCTCAGCAGGCGGGCGTGACTCATGCGGTCCGAGAGCCGGCCGAACGGATAGGCCGCCAGCGCATAGACGACGTTCATCGCCACCATCACCAGCGGCACCCACGCGACGCGCAACCCGCCCTGTTGTGTGCGCAGCACCAGGAACGCCTCGGAGAAGCGCGCCAGCGTGAAACATGCGCCCACGATCACAACCCACCAGTACGGCGCGCCGAGGCGCTGCAGGTTGGCCCACTGAATCGGATTCATGCGCGGCGTCCCGTCGGCTGCGCGTTCCGGCTCCGACACGCCGAAGATCAGCAGCGCGACGGCGAGCGCACCGGGAATCACGGCGAGCCAGAACACCGCGCGGAAATCGTTGGCCCACACCAGCATCAGCGCCACCGCCAGCAGCGGCCCAAGGAACGCGCCGACCGTGTCGAGCGACTGGCGCAGACCGAAGGCGGCGCCGCGCAGTTGCGGCGGCGCGAGGTCCGCGACCAGCGCGTCGCGCGGTGCGCCGCGGATGCCCTTGCCGACGCGGTCGATCAAGCGCGCGGAGAAGATCACCCCGATGCTCGACGACATCGCGAACAGCGGCTTGGTCGCCGCACCGAGTCCGTAGCCGATCACCGCCAGCACTTTGCGTTTGCCGAGATAGTCGGAAAGCGCGCCGGAGAAGATCTTCACGATCAGCGCCGTGGCCTCGGCCGCGCCTTCGATCAGACCCACCGTGAACGCGCTCGCGCCCAGCACCGACACCATGAACATCGGCAGCAGGCTGTGGATCATCTCCGAGGAAACGTCCATCGACAGGCTGACGAAGCCGAGCGCCCAAATACTGGGCGGGAGGCGGCGGGCCTGGTCGATCAATGGCGTCGCGGACTCGACCACGAGCGCAGCGTCCGCAGGTACTGGGCGCGCTCGTAGGCCTCGGGATCGGCGACCGCCGCCTGCGACACCGATCCCTTCATCTGTTCGACCGATTCGTACTCGCGCTGGGTGAGCCAAGCGTCGAGCGCGCGCTCGAGTTCTCCGATCCGCTGCGGCCCGCGCTCGAGCAGCGCCGACGCCAGCATCGTCGCGTCCGCGCCGGCGAAGAGCAGCTTGAGCACGTCCTCGGTCGTGTGGACACCGGAGGTCGCCGCCAGCGACGCCGTCACGCGCCGGCGCAGCATCGCGACCCAGCGCAGCGGGAGGCGCACCTCCTCGGAGCGCGACAGCACGAGGTTCGGCGTCACTTCGAGCGCGTCGAGATCGATGTCGGGCTGGTAGAAGCGGTTGAAGAGCACGAGCCCCTGCGCTCCCACCCCCACCGCGCGCCGCGCGAAGTGCCCGAACGCCGTGTAGAACGGCGACAGCTTGATCGCGAGCGGAATCTCGATCCCCGCGCGCACCGTCTCCACCAACTCGATCTCGCGCGCCTCGACCGTTGCCGCGTCGTGCGTGGGATCGGCCGCGACCTGGTAGAGGTTCAGCTCGAGCGCGTCGGCGCCCGCCTGCTCGATCAGGCGGGCGTGTTCGACCCAGCCCCCGAGCGTGGCGCCGTTGAGACTCGCGATCACCGGGATGCGCAGACTCCGCTTGGCCGCGGCGATCCGCTCCAGATACGAGTCCGGACCCACCTCGTAACGCTCGAGATCGGGCAGGTAGTCGAGCGCTTCGGCGAAGACGCCGGCGCCTGCCTCGAGCGCGTTGTGGACCGCGAGCGAATCCCCTGTGAGCTGTTCCTCGAAGAGCGAGGGCAGCACCACCGCGGCCACACCGGCATCTTCGAGGCGCCGCAGGCCGTCGAGCGAGCCGGTGAGCGGCGACGACGAGGCGACCAGCGGCGTGCGCAACACGAAACCGAGGTAATGACTCGACAGGTCCGTCACGACGTGCCCTCCGGATCCGGTTTCGCGGGTGCTTCGATGACGCTCCGTTCGAGCCCTGCGAGCTGCGTGTAGTGACGCCAACGCTCATCCGCGTCGGCCTGGGCGAGCGCGAGCAGCTCGTCGGCGCGCGCCGGGTCACTGCGCAGCAGCATCGCGAAGCGCGCTTCGGTCTCGGCGAAGGCGCGCAGCGGAAGCTGCGGCGCGTGCGAGTCGAGCTGGAACGGATGCTGGTGCGGATCGCTGCCGGGGTGGTAGCGCCAGAGCGGCCAGAAGCCGCTGCGGACGGCGTCGCGCTGGTGCGCCATCGACTGTCTCATGTCGATGCCGTGCGCGATGCAGGTGCTGTACGCGATCACGAGCGACGGTCCGTGCCAGGCATCGGCTTCGCGCAGCGCCTTCTGGGTCTGTGCGTCGTCGCCGCCGAGTGCAACCTGCGCGACGTAGACGTTGCCGTAGGCCGACGCCAGCAGGCCCAGGTCCTTGCGCGGCGACGACTTGCCGCTCGCCGCGAACTTCGCCACCGCGCCGCGCGGTGTGGCCTTCGACGCCTGCCCTCCGGTATTCGAGTAGACCTGGGTATCGAGCACCAGCACGTTGACGTCGCGACCCGAGGCGAGCACGTGATCGAGACCCGGCGAGCCGATGTCGTAGGCCCAGCCGTCGCCGCCGACGACCCACACGCTCTTGCGGACGAGATCGTCGGCGAGCGAAGCGAGCCGGCGCACGTCGGGATCGTCCAGCGCGTCGAGCCGGCGCTTCAGCTCGGCGACGCGCACGCGCTGGCGCGCGATCGCGGCGTCGTCGTGTCCGCTCTCGCCGAGCGTCTCGTGCGCGAGCACAGTGCCCACGCGCGGCGCCAGCGCCCTGAGCAGGCGCCGCGCCTCGTCGACCTGGCGCTCGAACGCGATCCGCATGCCGAAGCCGAACTCGGCGTCGTCCTCGAACAGCGAATTGGCCCAGGCCGGGCCGCGACCGGCCGCGTTCGTCGTCCACGGCGTCGTCGGGAGATTGCCGCCGTAGATCGACGAGCAGCCGGTTGCGTTGGCGATCACCAGGTGATCGCCGAAGAGCTGCGAGAGCAGCTTCAGGTAGGGGGTCTCGCCGCAGCCGGCGCAGGCGCCCGAGAACTCGAAGAGCGGCTCGCGCGTCTGCGCGTTCTTGATCGTGCCCGGATCGAGCAGCGTCGGATCGAGCTGCGGGATCGCGAGGAAGAACGCGAAGCTCGCGCGCTCGCGCTCGCGCCGATCGGCCACCGGCACCATGTCGATCGCCTTGTGCTTGACTTCGCGCTTGCTCTTCGCCGGGCAGATTTCGACGCAGACGCCGCAGCCGGTGCAGTCGTCCGGCGCCACCTGGATCGTCAGTGCGTGGTCGGGCAGCTCGCGCGAGCGGAACGGCTTCGAGAGGAAGCCGTCGGGTGCGCCGGCAGCATCGGCCGCGGGATACACCTTCATGCGAATTGCCGCGTGCGGACAGACGACTGCGCACTTGCCGCAGTCGATGCAGAGCGCGGGATCCCACGCGGGGATTTCCTGCGCGATGGCGCGCTTCTCGTAACGGGCGGTGGCGGTCGGGAAGGTTCCGTCGGGCGGCAGAGCGGAGACCGGCAGCAGATCGCCCTGCCCTTCCAGCAGCCGCGCGGTGACCCGCTGCACGAACTCGGGCGCCGTGTCGGGCACGAACGTCCGCCGCGTGATCTGGGAGCGGGCCGCCGCCGGGATCGCCACGGGGTGCAGCTCGCTGAGCGCGCGATCGACGGCCGCCAGATTGCGCGAAACCACCGCCGGACCGCGTTTCGTGTAGGTCTTTTCGATCGAGCGCCGGATCGCCGCCAGCGCCCGATCGCGCGGCAACACGCCCGACAGCGCAAAGAAGCACGGCTGCATCACGGTGTTGATGTGGTGGCCCATGCCGACATCCCGCGCCACGCGGTCGGCATCGATCACCCAGACCTCGAGGTTGCGGGCGAGCACCTGCTCCTGCACGTCGCGCGGCAGGTGTTCCCACACGGTGTCGGCGGGATGCGGGCTGTTGAGCAGCAGTCGCGCGCCGGCCGCGGCGCGCCCCGCGACGTCGATCCGTCCCAGCAGGTCGAAGCGGTGCACCGACACGAACTCCGCCCGCTCGATCTGATAGGTGGAGCGGATCGGCCGCGGGCCGAAGCGTACGTGCGAGATGGTGATCGCGCCGGACTTCTTCGAGTCGTAGACGAAGTAGCCCTGCGCGAAGAGCGGCGTCTCGCTGGCGATGATCGACACCGTGCTCTTGGCGGCGCCGACCGTTCCATCGCTGCCGAGACCGAAGAAGAGCGCGCGCACGCCCTCGCCCTCGGTCGAGAAATCGCGCGGCCACGGCAGGCTGGTGTGCGTGACGTCGTCCACGATGCCCACCGTGAAATGGTTGCGCGGCGCCGCCGCGCCGAGCGCGTCGAAAACGCCCTTCGCCATCGCGGGGGTGAACTCCTTCGACCCCAATCCGTAGCGGCCGCCCACGATGCGCGGCATCGCGCGCTCCGACTCGGCGAAGGCCGTCACCACGTCCTGGTAGAGCGGCTCGCCCAGCGCGCCCGGTTCCTTGGTGCGATCGAGCACCGCGATCGCGCGCGCGCCCGGCGGGATCGCCGCGAGCAGCGCCGAGGCGGGGAACGGCCGGAACAGCCGCAACACGACGAGCCCGACGCGTTCGCCGCGCGCGACGAGCGCATCGACGCACTCCGCCGCGGCGCCCGCGCCCGAGCCCATCAGCACGATCACGCGCTCGGCGTCGGGTGCGCCGACGTAGTCGGCGAGCCCGTAGTGGCGCCCGGTGCGTGCGGCGAGGCTGGCGAAGCACTCGGTCACGATCGCGGGCACCGCGGCGTAGAACGGATTGCACCCCTCGCGCGCCTGGAAGAACACATCCGGGTTCTGCGCCGAACCGCGCAGTACGGGTGCGTCCGGCGTGAGCCGGCGCGCGCGATGCGCGAGGATCGCCGACTCGTCGATCAGCGCGCCGAGGTCGGCGTCGTCGAGCAGCTCGATGCGGTTCACCTCGTGCGAGGTGCGGAAGCCGTCGAAGAAATGCAGGAACGGCACACGGGCGCGCAGCGTCGCGGCGTGGGCGATCAGCGCGAAGTCGTGCGCTTCCTGCACGGAGGACGCGCACAGCATCGCGAAGCCGGTGGTGCGCGCGGCCATCACGTCGCTGTGGTCGCCGAAGATCGAGAGCGCGTGCGTCGCGACGGTGCGGGCCGCCACGTGCAGCACCAGCGGCGAGAGTTCGCCGGCGATCTTGAACAGGTTGGGCAACATCAGCAGCAGGCCCTGCGACGAGGTGAAGCTGGTCGCGAGAGCGCCGCGCTGCACCGCGCCGTGCAACACGCCCGCCGCGCCCGCCTCGCTCTGCATCTCGATCACCTCGGGCACGGTGCCCCACAGATTGGGCTGGCCCTTCGCACTCCAGGCGTCGGCCCACTCGCCCATCGGCGAGGCCGGCGTGATCGGGTAGATGGGAACGACCTCGGCGAGGCGGTACGCGATGCGCGCCGCCGCCTCGTTGCCATCCACACACGCGATGCTCGGTGCCACTTCGGCGCTCCTTCGGCAGAGACGGGCGGGGTCGCGCGCGGCCGCCCGCATGCCGTGAGTGCAGTCGTCATGCCATGCCACGGCACGGCTCACGACTCACCAGCGGGCGCGCAGCGCCGCAATCCCGTCTGGCAAACCCGGTCGCTGTGGCGAAGTGTCTCGGAAGCCGCGCTCCGGGCGCTCCCGCCCAGATCGGGGCCTCACTCGAGGCACTCTACAGCAGCCCCCGGCGCAGCGCGGTCTCAGACCTCCTAAGATCCGCGACCCGATCGCAGTTGCCGCGCGTCGCTGGAGCAGCGACCGACGTGCGAAGCGGCGCGGGACGCGCTCATCATCGACACTGTATCGAGTCGGTCCGAAGGCGAGGGGAGGTGGAATGGGGAAAGCGGGCGCTGCGCGCGAATGGCTGCTGCACGTGCTGCTGCTCTTCAATCTGGCGATCGCGCAGCCGCTCTACGCGGTGCTGTCCGCTGGGGCCACGTTCTTCGTCGTGCATGCGTTCACGGCGCTCCATCTGCTGCTGTTCGCGCTGGCGTTTTCGCTCGCGATCCCGGCAGCGCTCGCGGCTCTCGTGCTGGTGCTGCGATCGTTCGGGGCGCACGCGTTCCGGGCCGTCCAGCTCCTCGTCGTCTGGGCGCTGTCTCTGTTGGCGCTGCTCGCGCCGCTCAGCCGCCTCGAGGGACGCGCCGCCGTGCCCCTCGCGCTCGGCGCGTTCGGCGCCTCCGGCTTGACGGCGCTCTACGCCCGCTCGCAGCGATGGCGGGAGTTCCTCCGTTTCGCGTCGGTCGTCTCCGTGATCTTTCCGGTCTCGTTTCTCTTCTTCTCCCCGGTGAAAGGTCTGCTCCCGGCTGGCGACGGTTTCGCCACCGCCTGGTCCGCGGTCGTGCGCAACGTCCCCGACACGCCGGTCTTCCTGATCGTATTCGACGAGCTGTCCACCGTCTTCCTGGTCGACGAGCAGGGCGACATCGACGAAAGGAACTTCCCCAACTTCGCGCGGCTGGCCGAGAGCGCGACGTGGTACCGGAATGCCTCCGCGAACAGCACGTCCACCGAAGTGGCGGTCGCCAGCATCCTGACGGGACGCCACGTCGATCGGAAGCTGCTGCCGATCGCCTCGGCTCACCCCGTCAACTTGTTCACCCTGCTCGCGCCCGACTACGAAGTGGTTTCCTTCGATCACCTGGTCCGTCTGTGCCCCGACTGGATCTGTCACAAGCGCGACGCACCGTCGCTCGATCCCGCCGCAGTGCTGCGCGACCTGTTCGTGCTGTATCAACACGTGGAGCTGCCCAAGCAACTCCGCGAGGGGCTGCCGCCGCTGGAAGGCCACTGGTCCAACTTCGTGGAGAACGCCTCGCAGGCGGCGGTCGAGCCAGAGGAGACCTCGGCGGCGCGGGCCAACAGCCCCTTCGCGCGCAAGGCCAAGAAACACTTCGAGGCGTTTCTCGACTCGGTCGACGAAAGCGCGCCCAGCAAGCTCTTCTTCCTCCACTCGCTGCTCCCCCACGTCCCGTATGTCTTCCTCCCGGACGGGCGCAGCTATGCCAGCCACGACGGCTTCGACACGCTCCCCGGCTGGTCGATGACTGACAATTTGTGGAGCCGCGACGAGGACCTCGTGGTGCGGGGCTACCAGCGCGCGCTGCTGCAGACGCAAATGGTCGACGGGCTGATCGGACGTTTCCTCGACCGTCTCGAAGCGCAGGGCCTGCTTGCGCGTTCGCTGATCGTGATCACCGCCGACCACGGGTCGAACTTCCATCCGGGTGTTGCGCGCCGCGGCTTCAACGCGGCTACCTGGGCCACGGGGCTGATGGTGCCGCTGTTCGTGAAGCTGCCGGGGCAATCGCGCGGCGCGCGCTCGGATCGAAACGTCCAGTCGATCGACGTCACGCCGACCATCCTGGCCGCCCTCGGGCGTGTCCCGAGCGACGGCTTCGACGGCGCGTCGGTGCTCGATGCGACGGGCGAGCCCCCGAAGACGAAGCGCGCCCTGCCGTGGCGCGGCGAGCCGATCGATCTGCCCGCCGACCTGACGCCGCAGCTCATGGCCGCAGCAGCGCACAAACAGGACTTGTTCGGGTTCTCTGCAGGCGCCGCAGACTTCTATCGGCTCGAACCCTATGGCGGGTTGGTGGGCCGCGCGCTCGACCGCTTCGAACTCGGACCCGAGCAGATGGCCACAGCGCAGTTGGACGCGCCCGGGCAGTTGGAGCGATGGGATCCGAGCGGGGACTTCGTCCCGGCCTCGATCGAGGGGACGATCGAGGGCGATGCGACCGCGCTGCCTTCGCGCCAGCTCGCGATCGCGCTGAATGGCCGCTTCGCGGCGGTCGCCAAGTTGTTCGAGAAGAAAGGGCAACTGCGGTTTCAGGCGATCGTCCCGCCCGAACTGCTGAGCGCGGAGGGAAACACGACCGCCTTCTACTCGATCGCCGAAGCCGGACCGGACGGCGAGGGCATGCGGCTCTTCCCGCTCAGGCCGCGCGCGACGACGCAGGACTCCACCCCCGGCACCCGCTGAATTCCAATTACGCGGGGCGTTTTCGCGCGCACCTGTCATCCTGCGCGGCGCGTTCCGCTTCGCTCTCGATCCGCTGCACCTGACAGTTCGACGCGTCATCCCACTCCACGGTTCCCCATGCCCCTACTCAGCTTCGACTCCGTCTCGATCGCGTTCGGCCCCGAGCTCCTGCTCGACCACGCGACCTTCCAGATCGACCCCGGCGAGCGCGTCTGCTTGATCGGCCGCAACGGCGCCGGCAAGTCCACGCTGTTGAAGCTGGCCGAGGGCAGCGTCGCGCCCGACGGCGGCGAGATCTGGCGGCAGCCCGCCTTGCGGATCGCGCAACTCGAGCAGGAACTGCTCGCCACTGAAACCGCCACCGTGTTCGACGTGGTGGCCGGCGGCCTCCGCGAGATCGGCGCGCTGCTCGCGGAGTATCACCACGTCTCGCACGAGGTCGGTCGCGATGCGTCGCTGCTCCGCCGCATGGAGCGCTTGCAGCACGAGATCGAGACCTGCGACGGCTGGAGGATGCACGAGCGCATCGACCGGATTCTCGAGGTCCACGGGCTCGACCCCGACGCGCGCATCGCCGAGTTGTCGGGCGGCTGGCGCCGGCGGGTCGCGTTGGCCCGCGCACTGGTCGGCGATCCGGAGCTGCTGCTGCTCGACGAGCCGACCAACCACCTCGACGTCGAGGTGATCCAGTGGCTCGAAGACGCGCTGCTGGAGTTCCGCGGCGGCGTGCTCTTCGTCACGCATGATCGCGCGCTGCTCACGCGCCTCGCGACGCGCATCCTCGAACTCGACCGCGGCTCCCTCACCTCGTGGCCGGGCGACTATCCGAACTTCCTGGCGAAGAAGGCCGCGGCGCTCGAAGAGGAGGCGCGACACGACGCGCTCTTCGACAAGAAGCTCGCGCAGGAGGAAGCCTGGATCCGGCGCGGCATCAAGGCGCGCCGCACCCGCAACGAAGGCCGCGTCCGTGCGCTGGTGGCGCTGCGCGAGGAGCGCAAGCGCCGGCGCGAAGTCCAGGGACGCGCGCAGTTCAGCGTCGAAGAAGCGCAGGCGTCGGGCAAGCTGGTGGTGGAAGCGGAGAAGCTCTCGTTCGCGTGGAACGGCAACCCCATCGTGCGCGACTTCTCGGTGCGCATCCTGCGCGGCGACCGCATCGGCCTACTCGGCCCGAACGGCGTCGGCAAGACCACGCTGCTGAAGCTCCTGCTCGGCCAGCTCGCGCCCGACACCGGCACGGTGCGACTCGGCACCAAGCTCGAAGTCGCCTACTTCGACCAGCTCCGCATGCAGCTCGCGCTCGAAAAGACGGTGATCGAGAACATCGCCGAAGGCAGCGACTACCTCGACATCGGCGGCGACCGCCGCCACGTGATCGGCTACCTGCAGGACTTCCTGTTCAGCCCCGAGCGCGCGCGCACCCAGGTCGCGACGCTCTCGGGCGGCGAGCGCAACCGGCTGCTGCTGGCGCGGCTCTTCGCGCAGCCGGCGAACCTGCTGGTGCTCGACGAGCCGACCAACGACCTCGACATCGAGACGCTGGAGCTGCTCGAAGAGCGGCTGCTCGAGTTCAGCGGCACGATCCTGCTGGTCTCCCATGACCGCGCGTTCGTGGACAACGTCGCCACCTCGACGCTGGCCTTCGAGGGCGACGGGCGCGTCTTCGAGTACGTCGGCGGCTACACGGACTGGCTGCGCCAACGCCGTTCCCCGGCCGCCGCGCTGGTGGCGGTCGCGCCGCAAGCGCGCAGCGCCGCGCGGCCGGCGGCGCCGCCCGCGCGGGTGCTCGCGAAGCTCGGCTACAAGGAACAGCGCGAACTCGAGCAGCTTCCGGCGCGCATCGAGACGCTGGAACGATTGCAACGCGAACTGAACGAGCAGTTGAGTCAGCCCGAGTTCTACAAGCGGGCCGCCGCGGATCAGGCGAGCGTGCAGATCCGCCTCGCCGAAGTCGCCGCCGAACTCACCGCCGCCTACGCGCGCTGGGAGAACCTCGAAGCGCGACGCCAGCCCTGATCCCCCGCTGCGCGACATCGAGGACGAAGGAACCCATCCCTCCGTCCGCGCAGGCGACGCCGCTCCGGCTTCGCCGCAATGCGACATCGAGGACGAAGGGGACTGTCCGTCCGTCCGCGCTCGGTGTGCGACGCATCTCGACGTCAGACACGCGAACGGCGGGACTGTCCCATTCGTCTCTCGGGTGATGCCCGCGGTTTCTCCTCCGCTCCAACTGCGCTCACCGTGGTGCTTCCGCAGGCGGAGACATTCACGGAGCTGGAAGCTTGGCGAGACGTCCGAAGCGTGTACAAATGACAGTGCCTACGCGCCCAGGATCGCCCGTCGCACCTCGCGCAACGCTCGCCGGCCTTCCTCTTCGAGCCGCCCGAGCTCGCGGAGCACGAGGCTGCGCTCGAGGGTGGCGAGCACGGGCTTGAGCACCGAGGGCTCGAGGAGCCCGGCCTCGTTCCACTTGGCGACGGCGGGCCGGCGTTTGCGGGTGGTCTGGTCGGTGAAGGGGAACGGGACGAGGACCAGGTCCCCGAACTCATAGCCGGTCATGGTCGGCGTCGTCGGGGTGGTCCCAGACCTTGGCGAAGGCCCCCTCGGAGAGCTTGCTCGCTGCCCGCGCATCGTCTTCTGGCCCGAGTCCAGCATGACCTTCTTCTTCGAGCGCGAGCCCGGCTACCAGCGCGCCATCGCAAGCGTGCTCGCTCCCTTCGGTGCGGAGCTGGTGGCCGGCGCGCCGCGCGCAACCAGCGACGATGGCCCGGCCTACTTCAACAGCATCTACGTGGTGTCGGCGGCGGGAGCAATCAGGGGGCGCTACGACAAGCAACACCTGGTGCCATTCGGCGAATACTTCCCCTTCGGCACCGTCGAGTTGTTGCGTCGCCGCTTCGGCCCGACACGCGAATACTCCCCGGGGCCCCAGGGCAGCGGCACGATCCCCACCGCCGCAGGCCCGGCCGGCGCACTCACCTGCAACGAGGCGATGCTGCCCGAGGTCGCGGCCCAGCGGGGGCCGCCGGCGCTCGCTACCTCGTGAACCCGTCCAACGACACCTGGATCCCCGGGGAGAAGTTCGCCGACCTGCAGTTCGACATCGTCTCGCTACGCGCCATCGAGCAGCGGCGCACGCTGGTCCGCGTCTCCACCTCGGGACCCTCCGCGATCATCGACTCCTTCGGCCGCTCCCGGGGCCGAACGAAGCCTTTCGAGCGCGGTGTAATCCATGGCGTCGTACGCCCCCAGGACGGGCGCACCGTGTACGGGCACATCGGGGACACGTTTGCGGCGGGATGTGCCGTGTTCGCGCTTGCCGCGTGGATCTCAGTCTGCCGTCGCGACCGACAAGCTCTACGCCATGGTCTTCGGCGACAGCAATGACAACGGCGACCTGGCGCTCCCGCTCGCTCTCCGTTGACGCTCCCATAGCCGACGATCGCGAGCGCTTTGCGCTTGCCGGTCTTGTCCGACAACCAATCCGCGACCGCATCCAGGGACGATGCCGAGAAGTCGGCGAAGCCTTCGACCAGACCCAGCAATGCGCGGGATGCGCCCACGATCGTCGTGAAGTAGATCGCGAACACGGAGAAGATCATTTCCGAACTGACGTCGGTCAGGAAACTCACGACGCCGAGCTTGAGGACATCGGGATGGAGGGCGGGTCTCTCTTCGACCGGTTCGGTTCGCATGTGTGGCATCGAGCGTAGGCAGGCCGCTCGAGCGGGGAACGCGGATGCCGCGCGTCAGTGGCCCGCGGCCTTGCGCAGCTCGTCGAACGCTTCGGCGAAGGCCGTCGCGACCTCGTGGAGGTCGCCGACGCGATCCCAGTCACAGGAGAGCCCGACGAAGAGGCCGCCGGCGTAGCTCAGCAGGGCGAAGCCGAGGGCCTGGTTCTCGTAGAGCGGCACGAGCGGATAGGCCGCGACGACGGGCGCGTCGAGCAGGTACAGCGGAAGCTGCGGGCCCGGCACGTTCGTGACGACCATGTTGAAGACGCGCAGTCGCGTCGCCATGCGCATCGTCTCGGTGACGACGGACGTCGTGGTCTGGTCGCCGATCGCCTCGATCAGCTCGGAGCCGTGAACGGCCTTCGATTCCTTCAACGCGCTCGTCGTCTCGATCACGCGCGCGAGACGCCGGCGCGGGTCGCGTTCGCCGAGCGGCAGCTCGACCACCAGCATCACCACGCGATTGCCGAACGCCCGCTGCGCTCCGTTCGCGCGCACGCTGACGGGGCACATCACGCGGAAGTGCAGGCCGCGCAGCTTCACGTGGCGTTCGCGCAGATAGCGGCGCATCGCGCCGGCGACCATCGCGAGCACCACGTCGTTGATCGTCCCGCCGAGCTGCCGCCGCACCCGCTTCACTTCTTCGAGATCGAGGCGCAGCCAGTCGATGCGGCGGTGGGGCCCGACGTGCTCCGGGTTGATCGGCGTCGGCGACGCGGATTGCAGCGCGCTGAGCGATTCCGAGAGTCCACGCACGGCGTCTTGCGCGTCGCGCCAGGCGCGCGACGGATCCGCCAGCGCGCGGCGCGCCGCAGCGGCGAGATCGAACGGCTCCCGCACGCGGCGCCACAGCGATTCGACCGCCAGGCGCGCATCGCTCGGCGCGGGTCGCGGCCGCCAGCGCGGCCCGGGTGCGAACGAGGCGGCCGGCTCCGGTTGCAGCAGCACGCGCAGCACGCCGACCCCCGCGATCCCGTCCACCATGCAGTGATGGCTGCGCGCCACCGCCGCGAAGCGACCGCCCTCCACGCCCTCGATCACCCAGATCTCCCAGAGCGGCTTGCTCGGGTCGAACTTCTGCGAGCTGATCAGCCCGACGAGCCGCTTCAGCTGACGCGCGTCGCCCGGCCGCGGCAGACTCACGTGCCGCACGTGGTAGTGGATGTTGAAGCTCGCATCGTCCACCCACACCGGGTGATGCTCGAGCGGAATCCACGCGAGCCGCTGCCGGTAGCGTGGAATCTCGTGCAGCCGCGACGCGATGGAGCCGCGGATGCGATCGACGTCGAGTCCGCCGTCGGGCCGCATGAGCGGCGCAGCGTCGCAGAGCAGCACGGCGGCGACGTGCATGTGGACGCCCGCGTCTTCGAGCTCGAGGAAATGGGCGTCGAGAGCGGAGAGTCGGTCGTAGTGGGGAGTCGGCATGGCGCTGGCCCGCGATCGGCGGTGAGGCCTTCATAGCGTGGCGCATGCGACGTACCTCGGCACGGGCACGACGGACAGCCCGATGCTCTCGTCGTGGGTGGGTCCGGACGGGAGCTCGCGCAGCCTGCCCCGAGAGCAGGCGCCCTCTGGGCGGGCCTGCACCGAACCCTACTTGCGCTGGCCCTCGCCGCGCAGGCGGCTCAGCCAGTGTTCCATCTGCCGGCCGGCGGCCTCGCGCCCGCCGAGACCAAAGGAGAGAGCCACCGCCGTGGCCACCGAGCCGAGCGTCAGCGCGAAGGCGAGCGTCACGATGTCGTCGGCCAGGTCCATGGCGCGCAGGCCCATGGCGACCACCAGACCGAGAATCGCGAAGCGGACGATGTTCGCGATCAGCCCCGCATTCGGACCGCTCACGCGGCGCACCGCGTCGTGGGCGAGATTCGAGAGCCAGAAGCCGACTGCGATGATCACGACTCCGAGCAGCACCTGAGCGCCGAACTCGATCAGCATCGAGACGAGCCTCGAGACCTGCGCGAAGCCGAGCCGATTCGCCGCCTCGACCGTCGCGAACAGCATCACGAAGAAGACGATGATGCGACCGACCAGCTGCGAGGGCGTGGTCTCGCCCTGGAACGCCCGCGCGAGGCCGACCTTCTCCGGCAAGGCATCGAAGCCGACGCCTCCCAGCAGGTTCGTCGCCAGGTTCGCGATGAAGCCCGACACGAACCACGCCACTGCCAGGATCAGCCCGGCGCCAAATACGTTCGGAATCGCCTTCATGAAGGCGCCCAGCATCTCGGTCGCCGGAGCCGAGATGGCCGCGATCTGGAGGGCGTTCAGGGCGGCGATCAACGCAGGGACGAAGACGAAGATGTAGACCACGAGACCGACGAGGCGTGACAGTGTCATCGTCCCGCGCAGGCCGGCGTGCTCGCCGATTCGATCCGCTCCGGCGGCCGCGAGCAGGTTGGTCACCAGGTCGCGCAGCAGCCGGGCGATGAACCACCCCACGAGCCCG
>Ga0316603_10000559_pt1 | contig 18868 bp, 16 predicted proteins | sample OWC_soil_day10_n_FD_207649 | JGI IMG/M metagenome (GOLD analysis project Ga0316603, IMG submission 207649) | Wetland soil microbial communities from Old Woman Creek delta, Ohio, United States - OWC_soil_day10_noCT | ecosystem: Environmental > Terrestrial > Soil > Wetlands | place: USA: Ohio... | reverse complement strand
GCATTAGCTGTAGATGCAATACACATTGAAAAGAGTGTAAATGCAATTAAAGTTTTCTTCATAGGTTTCATTGTTGGTTAATCTGTAACTATCCGTGTTATTATATTTAAGAAAAGGTTGAGATCATCATTAATATTTTACCAAAATAAGTTCTATTTCAAAGCAAACAATCTATTCCCCTCCAAACCCACTAATAAATGTATTAAAGAAGCTCCTTATCTTATTCAGGATACGTTCGCTAACCTTTTTCCGTTCCAGCAGCGTTGGTTTGTCGCCATTAATCAGGTTTAGAATTTCGTCGCGTAGCGGTTCTCTTTGCGAGAACAGATATTCGGATATCACCTTCTCTACCTTTTCGTTTGACAGGTTTTCTTCACTGCACAAACGGCCGAAAGCCTCCAGTTGCTGGGTACTCCAGAACCTTTCAAATTCGTCGGGAATATCGTCTGTATCTTCAATAGCAGGTAAATTCTCGTGAATAAACTTTTCTATCAGTTCACGCTTACTTCTCAGTTGAGTTTCACCGGCAATCAGATCTATAATCTCCTTCTTTCTCTTCTCCCTCTCCTTCTCCGGACCATCATTCAGCTTAGCCAGAAGTTTAAGGATATAAGCCACATTAATCTCGTCACGATGAATCAGTTCCAGTTCAAAGTCCACATCATCAAGGATAGATACCTTTTCCTTCTGATGGTCGGTCTTCACCTTATCGTGAAGATCAAGATACTTGCTTTTGTAATCGTTGAAGAGCTGTTCGTTCATTGACAGATCCTCAAAACTAAAATCGGTAAAGGTGGAGAGCACATTTTTCAGTCGCATCAGTTCCCGGAATGCTTTAATAAACTCCAGTTCTTCGTTCTCGTCCTTCAGTTGAGACACACTGTTTACTGTCGGAGCAATCTGTAGCAAGCCAATAAACGCCTCGCTGAACTTCTTTACGTAATCCTCATAAGGCTGCATCAAAATCACATCCTTTGCATCCTTATTGCTGAACAAAGCAATAGCATCATCCGTGACCTGTTTCAAGTTGCGGAATACCACAATGTTTCCCTGCGATTTCTGTTCATTGAGAATGCGGTTAGTACGCGAGTAAGCCTGTATCAATCCGTGATACTTCAGGTTCTTATCCACATACAGCGTATTTAGAGTCTTACTATCAAAACCTGTAAGGAACATATTGACTACAAGCAATATATCAATCTGCCTTTCCTTTACCCTTTTCGAAATATCATTGTAGTAATTATAAAAAGAGACACTATCTTTGGTAGAAAAGTTCGTAGCAAACATCTTGTTATAATCACCAATACACTCATCCAGTTTTTCCCTGGTGTGCGCATGCAAACCATACAAAGTCCTGGGCTCTTCCACAACCGAAAGCTCCTCGGGGAAGAATCCGTTGGCATCCTTATCATCCTCATTGGCAGCATAACTAAATATAGTTGCTATGCGTAAGTTATGCTCACCCTCCTCCTTCCTTTTCTGGAGTATGTCGTAATACCTTATCAGCGTCTCCACACTGTTTACACAAAACATAGCCGTAAACTCCCTGCTATACGTTTTGCGGTTATGATTAGCCAGAATGTAATCGGCAATCTTCTCCAATCTCTTAGGCGATTCCATCAACTCCTTCGTGTCAATATCCTCCACCTCAATATCAATATTGGTGTTGCTGCCCTCTTTCGCTTTGTAACGGCCCACATACTCAACCGAGAACTTCAACACATTCTCATCTTTGATAGCATCCGTAATAACATACTTATGCAAACAATCGTCGAACAGCTCCTTAGTGGTTCGCTTACCCAGCTCGTTACTTATAGCATTCTCTGCAAATATTGGCGTACCAGTAAAGCCAAACAGCTGGATGTTACTGAAATAGCTTTTTATCCGTTTGTGTGTTTCACCAAACTGACTACGGTGACATTCGTCGAAAATAAACACAATACGCTCATCCTTCAGCAGCTCCATCTTCTTCTGGTGATATTGCTTGCTGATAGCCGTGTTCAGCTTCTGAATAGTGGTAACAATAAGCTTCGTATCGTCCGTAAACTGATGCACCAACTTAGCGGTATTATCCGTTCCGTCAATGCTTCCCTTGCTAAAACTGTTGAACTCCTTTGTAGTCTGATAATCAAGATCCTTTCTGTCCACCACAAAAACCACCTTCTTCACCTGAGGCATATTCATCAAAATCTGACTAGCCTTGAAGGAAGTAAGCGTTTTTCCGCTACCGGTAGTGTGCCATATATACCCATTCTTCACCGAGTTCTGTACCCTGTCAATCAATGCTTCCACTGCAAAATACTGATACGGCCTAAGCACCATCAGCACTTTGTTGGCCTCGCTCAGCACAATATATTTGCAAATCATTTTAGATACGTGACACGTGTCGAGGAAAGCAAAAGCAAACTTATCCAGCTGAGTAATCAGCTTGTTGTTCTTATCACTCCAGTAAAACGTCTGCTTAAACGACTGATTTTTATTGTTAGCGTAATACTTCGTATTTACCCCGTTGCTGATAACAAATATCTGCACATACTGAAACAACCCTGCGGACGAACCAAACGAGTGTCGCTGATAACGGTTTATCTGGTTAAACGCCTCTTTCAGCTCAATACCCCTGCGCTTCAGTTCAATCTGTACCAAAGGCAATCCGTTAATGAGCAACGTTACATCATACCTATTCTTATACTTCCCCTCCATGGTAACCTGGCGAGTAACCTGAAACAAGTTCTGGCACCAATTATCCTGATTGATAAATTCAAAATAAAGACTTTCGCCATTATCCCTGAAGATATGCTGTTTTTCGCGCAGCGTCTTCGCCTTGTCGAACACCGAGCCTTTGCTCAAAATGTTCAGTACGCGGTCGAATTCTTTATCCGTAAACTCAATATCATTGTGTTTCTCCAACTGTATCTTTAAATTGGCCAGCAGCTCTTTCTCGTTGCTCACCGGCACATACGTGTAGCCCAACAGTTGAAGCTGAGCCACCAGATTGTTTTCTAACAGTTGTTCGGGTTGTGTATTCATTGTAAATTAAGGCATTTTTATACTGATAGCATTTCAGGACTATCTATAGTAGCTTCATTTGCTATTTTCAGAATAATATTCTCCTTCGTTTTTAGATTTTGCAAATATACAGGCGTTAGCGTTGAGTTTCTAAAAGGAACACTAGTTAGAGTTGGGAAAGCAGCAATTAAATATGATACATTCTTTTTAGTTATAATCCCATTGCTTTTATAATATGAATGAGTTGCAAGAAGTTGATCTATTGCTTTAGGTAAATTGCGCTTTTTCCTTTTATTGTCTTCTTTACAATACTTTAATTCAAGAAAGAGGATCCATGAATAATCTGTTGCATCAGATGGGAAAGTAACACACTCACATTGTGTTTGCGACTCTCCTTCTTCATCCATAAAACTTTCTTTATCAAAACTTACCGCATTTACTCCAATAGATAAAGGATTGCGTAAACAAAAGGAATCTATATCAGTAGGTAATACTGTTTGAATTTCAACCGTTCTTTTTGTCTCCTGTTCTTTTGTCTGTTCCGTATAATCAGCTATATAAATATCTTGCGCGTAAGCCTTTATTTCGTGCTCAGGAAAAACTTCTTTAATCTTCGTCCTTATCATCCCCGTAATAATTTAGCATTTTATAGAAGTCGTCCATTACCTCCTTCATGTTTTCATCAAAATAATTATCGCTAATCAAGCCATCTTCACCTTGAATCGTATTATTTCTACCCCCTGATGTAGTTCTAAGTTCACCATCCTTTATTTCCCAAACGGATACCAGTTCAGGATTAATCCATGCGCTTCGGCAAGAAACTTCATTCTTTTCAACTTCCGGCATTTTATCCTTTACCAAATATCCCATCATGCAATTATTTAGAGCATAGAGGATATATGGGCTGTGGGTGGTAATAAGCATGGTATGTCTTTCATTAAGCAACATCGCATGTAATATATAATACATTAAATCTCGTTGAGTTGAAGGGAAAAGATTTTGTTCCGGCTCTTCTATAATAAACTGAGAATAATGATAATCACGAGAGACCAACATATTCAGTAACGTTAGAAGATGGTTTTTATCTATAGATTTATCTCCTGAATTTCTTTTATGAACCAAATTATTATATTCCTTAATCAAGATATCTCGTTCCTCTACAGAAACAGGACGCGATTCATTGTATATGCCACGTGCCAGATAGTCTATCAGGGTAATTAATGGTACCAACGATTGCAATCCACTAGATGCAACTCTAAGCTGCAATTCATTTCCATTTGTCAAAACCAATCTATCTAAATCCTCACTTTCAGTATTATAATATTGAACTCCTAAATCTAAAATCGTTAGTTTATTGTCTGCTGAATATTTTCTTTTAGCTTCATACCAATTTTGAATAAAATCCTGTAAATTATCCCTATCCTCTGCATATTTCTTAAGATTAGGAACAACTGAAACAAAGTTTCTTTCGGCAGGAATATAAATAACCTTTGAAGCTTCACTTCTTTGTAGATCATGAAAATCAATTTTCCACGACAGCTCATTTGAATTACCTTTTTCTATCTTGAAAGAAATATGTGAACCATTATAATCAATCACTGAATCAATCGTAAAATACGAACCTGATAAACGGTAATAATCTTGTAATAATTTTAAATATCCTCCACTATTTATTCCTTCGCTTAAATCTTTAGTTCCTATTTTAGCCATTGATTTATCTAACCATGAACAAAAGCTAACTATCTTTGCTATCGTACTTTTCCCACTACTTTGAGGCCCCATAATGATATTAACTTTGTTAAGTTCAATATCAATGTTCTTAATCGGACCTACATTCTTTATTATTAAGTGTGCCATAATTTTCTTTTTTATCAAACGAACTACCTTTACCAGACTTTAGCAAATTCTCCCCAAGCCTTCGGATTAGTAATAATATTAGCTACAATATTAGAGAGTACATTTTCGCCAAAGCCTTTCAATTTATCTATTAATTTAGGCTTCGCTTTTACAATATCTTTCTCTTCTTCCAAAATAGCTTTTATCTCTTTCTGCTGTTTGCCTGTAAGTTCATCCTTTATTGCCTCCATAAATATTTCAACAACAAATTGTTGTGACTGTTCTTGTTGTTGAGATTGTGTAAGATTATTAGTTACACTAATACTAGAAGAGCTTTTCTTCTTTTCTGGTAAACCTAGAGCTTTTATATTCTCTTTAATCTCTGTTATTTCAGATATAAATGCAGATTTTAGAGAATCAAGTGTCATATATGTATAGCCATATCTCATAACTCCATTTATCATATCTGGTAACTCATTTTGCATTATTCGTAATGCTAAAATGTGAGCACTGTCTTTATCAAAGTTACAATGTTCTTGAATCAAAGAAATTACAGATCCAATTTTCCCACTTATTTTAATTGGTTCGCATTTATCTACTTCTTCCTGAATAGCAGTAAGCCGATCTATAATCTTTTGTATTTCCATATTTCTATTATTTTTTCACTTCAGCAATCAATATCTCTACCCATTCCCTAAACCGGGGACACTTCTTAAGCATTCTGTCAATGCCCACTTCCAAAGCAATCAAATTTCCTTCCACTACTTTATCGTAATCCGGATTTATTTTCAATAACCTTTTCGATGGAGCCGTTTCAGGAGAAGAGTTTATATCTTCCGGATTTTCGTAACTATCAACAACAGCCTTTGTTTGCTTATGAACTGACTCTTCACAATACTCTTCAAACCCTTTGTTGGAAGAGAATAATAAAGCTTCAAACTCATGGAGCTGAATGTATGGAATAAATCTTGTATCATCAATAGATTCAAACATGCCCAGTTCTAAAGATCCCACTTTATCGCTGTCGGCATTCAGCCGCATGCTCTCTTCATATTTCGGCATAGAAGTTGGTATTCTGAAAAAGTCTACAAACGTGCTTACAATTACTTCTTTCTCGGAACTCAGTAACCGTTTCACATTATTTTTCAGATGTTCGTAATTAACAAATCCGCCTTTACCCGTTTTACTGGTACGTATAAGGATGGGAGATATATTATAAATACCTAGGCTTTGAAAATAAGGCGCTAATGTTTGAGACACAAAATCCTTTTCAGTATATCCTTCAACAATAATATAGAGTCTTCTCATTACGGCTGCCCTCCAATAATATTCTTTTCCCAAAGGTCGCCAATGGAATAATCAGTGAGCCACTCGGTCAAATTATCAGAAGCTAAGCGCGTAAAAGTAGAAGTCCGGTCTTTTCTGTCAACAACTACAACATCTTCCGCATCAAAGTTGTTTACCAATCCCTGAGACTGTGTAGACACAATAACCTGATGCTTTTTAGATACACTATTTAGCATTGCCGCCAGTTTGTTAATGGCAGAAGGATGCAAACCAAGCTCGGGTTCATCAATAATGATTGTAACCGGCGGTTCCGGCTGTAAAAGCAGCGTAGCTAAAGCAATGAAACGTAGCGTACCATCAGAGAAACTATAACCATTAAGATACATATCGCTCCCCTTTTCTTTCCATTCCAGCTGAATCTGATTCTTGTTAATCCTGTCAGGAGTTAAATCGAAACGATCAAAGAATGGAGCAATAGAACGAATTACCCCTTCTATCTTTTTAAAAGACAAAGGATGTTCCTGAGACAGATAATACAGGTAAGCAGCAAGATTAGAACCATCTTCCCGGAGATATTGATTGTCTGACACATTACAGAACTTCTTCATGGGAGACGTTTTGCTTGTGTCATGGAAATGGTAAATTATAAAGCTTTGAAGATAGTTTTTTAAGTACTCAGCTCTGAATTCTTTTTGATACTTAAGCTCGGATTCATCTACTGCTCTATCCCATATTTTTTGATGCCATAGATTGTAATCCTTATCATAGTGACTGGTATTAAAGAAATCACCTGTTATTTCAATAAATCCCTTGTTAGCCTGGGTAGGCTTTATTGTGAAGAAAAAAGCATTTATATTATCAAAATCAATTAACCCATTAATTGCATCTGAGTTTTTCCGTCCAAAATACAACAGATTATCTATTCCTCCTTTTTCCAGAGTATAGCTACCTAATCGCTGATTATACATAGCATTTACCATTTCAAAGAATGATATAAAATTACTCTTTCCCACGCCATTAGAGCCAATTAGCACATTTAACCCTCTCAGTTCTAACTCCAGGTGTTGAATGGATTTATAATTGTGAATTTCAATTTTCTCTATCATACTTATAACTTAATTTCTTCTAACAAGATTCATATATATGCAAAGATAATATAATCTAACTAAATCACTCATCCTATTCGTTTCAATTTCGTTTTGAATTACAAGTTGCTGCAATATACTATTGCTTTCAATTGGCCAACAAGTTGTTGGCTAATTGGAGTACTATCTTTGAACCCCAGAACTTATAATATTTCCTATTTTCCCGAAATGCCTTTAAAAGTCTTTCAACTTCGGGGGTAACTACGGGGGTGACTTAGGGGGTAACCTTATCTTTTAAACGTTAGTTTTCTCCTTAGCAAGAAAGTTTGCTATAGCAGTTGAATAAAGTACAGCAATCAGTCCAACAGTAATTCTTATTCCTGCGGATATCAAAGAACTTTTATTATCTATACTCATCTGCAAACGTTGAACATAGTTCCCTATTTTATATATAAAATCGGGAATGGCCCATACTATGATAATCATTCCCATCAGCACCAGAGCAATTTCATAAACCGACTTCCTGCTTACCGTAAATGGAACGTCTTGCTCAAAGTCAGACGATTTGCATATCAGTTTTACAATCATATCTGTCTTGAAAATAAAACAGAGATCGAGTAGAATCATAATGATAAATACGAAGAAAGAAACTCCCGCATACATCATTTCTTCCGAGGCTAAGTTCTTTTGGAAAATCATTGCTGAGAGGTAGGCAAAGCTTCCTACCATGAGCTGGATAATTGTCACAAGAAAGTAAATTCCTAAAATCTTAATGGCAATTTCATAGATATCAGACTTTTTCATAATACTTGTGTTTTTAGTTCTTATTTGATTATAATTGAAATGCTAAGCCCTTTTTACTCATAATTAGCCAACAACTTGTTGGCTGATTGGAATCTCTAAACATATTTCACTAACATCTTTAATACGATTACTAACATCCTTAACACTTTCACTAACATTCTCGACTTTTTTTCTAACATCTAACTTCCTTGTACTTTACCAGAACTAAGCCAAACACTTTTCTCTTTTATTCTCTAAGGTCGCAAATTGCGGCCTTAGAGAATGATACTTTCTATCAATTCGTGATCAAAGCAGCCTTTGGTTATGAACTTTGTTTTAGTAATCGTTTCAACTATATCGTTAGCTATGTCGGCTTTGAACGTAATATCCTTATTATTAATATAATCTATATCGTAAATACTGATGATTTAATTTCAACTAATAAATCTGTCCTTCATTGTATTTAAACATCTCTAGGACTTTTTGAAGCTTTTTGTTTTTACAGAAGTCCTCAATTGCTTTCCATGAAAGGAAATACAATTTCTTGCCACACTTTTCCTCTAAAGATTTTTTATTTTTACTATTATCCAAAAAAGCTTTTATTTCATCGTCCATAGTAGGAATAATACCTATATAATAATGAGATGTTCCTTCACCAATTTTTTCTACAGTCTTATTTACTATTTTATTTTTTCCTACACTTTTTCCCTCCTCAATCATATTAGGTTCTTCTACACCTTTTAACTTATTGACTAGAATTTTCTTTAAACGAAGCTGGTAAAATAAGTTAGAAGCATATCCGTTGTATTTACCTTTATCTGTGAATTTAGCAAACTGATTACCAATTATCCAATTACCTTGAGATGTTTTCACTTTAGCTTCAAAGAACAATACTTTCTTGTCATTGTTTGCGTAATTAGCAATGATTATCAGATCAGCATCTCCAAACTGAGATAACGATTGTTCTATAATTATTTCAAAATTGTTCGCATCTTCTACGTCTATAGATTTAGGTAGTGAAATCAACTTAATAAAAGCCTTCAATAGTTCTTCATCTTCACCAATTCTATACATTAGCGAATTAATCATACCTCGTTCAGAATAACCGTAAATTTTCATAGCTTTGATTTATTTTGTAATTGTGCAACAAGCTTGTTGCACAATTGTATTTACTCATTATAAAACAGATGCCAAGCATTTATCTCTTGTATTTTCTAAGGTCGCAAATTGCGATCTTAGAGAATTAAGCATTTATATTACATATCTGTAATTGCTACTTTTTAGTACTTCTTCTCTTATACAAGAGAAGTTCCAATTCAGCTATATTTTTTATTTCTGGATAATCCGGCAAAGTCTTTCTTGCTATTTCTATTACGTTTAGATATTCAATTTCATCATCCATTGCTGTCCAGGAATAAGGCTTTCTTATTTTTAATTGTTTTTGAATTTCTCGATCTACCGGAAAATGAGGTGGTGGAAAGTTTAATATATCCAGACACCACAGATACTTCAAATATAGGTTTAATAATTTCTGACTAACGCCAAAATTCAGTTTTCCTTTAATCAAAACAGATTTAAAAAGACTGGAATTGGAAAAAGAACTAATCAATTTGATATTCTTTATGTGAGTCTCATCATCAATAGTACTATTAATATAGGACTTTGACAAATCAACAATAAACTCTTTAAGCTTATCTTTAAAATTATTCTGTTCCTTCTTAATGCCGTTTGGAAGATAAACATTTGCCCTTTGAAATGCAGCACTGACAGTCAGCATCCAAAATTCGCCTAAAATGAATTCTTCTTTCATAGTTCTTATTTTTTATACAAACATTCGCTGCAACAAGCCCTTTTTCCACTCTTCCATTCGCTCTATCTGTTTACTGCAATGGTTTATCTTTTCATCTATTGCAGACAGGAAATTGGCGATTTTTGTTTGTTCGGGGAGAGAAGGGAAAGGTAAATAGATTTCAGAAAAATATTTAAAACTTATCATCTTTCCATCCCTTATACCTTCTAAATTCTTATTTAACGATTTTATATATGATTCTGTTTTAAAGAAGAATTTATAAAACCGATCATCTATTTTAACGATTGGACGCAAAATAATATAAGCAGGACTACAAATTCCTTTGTAATTTGAATACTCAATCCCCCCCTGAAAAGACCTCAAGCTAATTATAAAATCGCCTTTCTGGACCACTTTATAACTTTCAACACTTTTATCTGTAACAGATATATTGTAATCTATTAAATCTCTTGGTATAGCTCCATATTCTTGTGTTATGGCTAATATTGGTAAATCTGAATTATGTTTTTTGTCTGAAACACTTTCAAATATTAAATTCCCATTCTTCTCTTCCCATTCCGGAAAGTCCTCTCCATCATCACCCTTAAACCGTAATTCCTGAGAAAAGATTTTCTGCATTACTCCTTTTTTGTATTCTTCCAAAAGGCTTTTCTTCTTTTTCAGTTGGGTGAGTTTGTCATCTGCTGCGGTTAGGAAGGAGGCTATTTTTATTTGTTCGGGGAGAGAAGGAATCGTAATATCAATCTTTTCTATAGTACTCTTTGATAAACTTGGAACACCCGACGCTTCATTGTGCTCCTTCCAGTTGATTTTTTGAAAAATGTAATAAATGAGTTTGGGTAAAGATTGAATAAAAGAATGAGTATAAAATAAAGTATCTACAGTCCAAATCTTACCATCAAAATACATTGGTTTATCAATAGTTCCCTTTCTACCTATACAAACGGTTTCGCCTTCATATAAAAAGTCATCAACTTTACACATCAAACCTCCAGTACCGAATACCGGTACATTTCCTGACGATAAATGTTTATAATCTCGACCACTACCAATAGTCAGAACTTCCCCCAACGTCTTCTCAACCCATTCCCCCTCAAATTCAGGAAACCTCAACTTAGGTACATTCGTATTCTTTCCCATAGTTAGAACGGTGTTGAGATGTTTAGTTCCTTGCAAAAGGAAGCGATGGTTTTATCAGTCTCAGCCATTTGCTTATCCAGCTCTACCAGATCTTTGCAGATCGGCTCTATGTCTATGCTCTCTTCCGCTTCGAAGGTGTCTACGTAGCGGGGAATGTTGAGGTTGTAATCGTTCTCGGCTATTTCTTTTAGCAATGCACGCTTGCTGTATTTATCTTCTTCGGTGCGGTTGCGATAGGTGGAGACTATCTTTTCAATATCCTCGTCACGCAGCATGTTTTGGGTCTTCACCTTTTCGAAGTGCTGACTGGCGTCTATAAAGAGGATATCGCCCGGATTCTCACGGCATTTCTTGAATACAAGGATGCAGGTGGGAATGCTTGTGCCGTAGAATATGTTTGCCGGCAAACCAATTACAGCATCCAGATAATTGCGCTCTTCGATGAGGTACTGGCGAATCTGCAGTTCGGCTCCACCGCGAAACAGTGCGCCATGGGGCAACACCACAGCCATGGTGCCGTTCTCCGCCAACTGATAAATCATGTGACATACAAAGGCAAAATCGGCTTTGCTTGATGGTGCCAGTTTGCCGTAATGACTAAAACGATCGTCGGTCATAAACAGTGGATTGGCACTCCACTTTGCCGAGAATGGCGGATTTGCCACAACTGCCTCAAAGCGTTTATCGAGGTGTTGCGGATGTTCCAGCGTATCTTCCTGGCGAATGTCGAACTTACGGTAATGCACATCGTGCAGAATCATGTTCATGCGGCAAAGGTTGTAGGTGGTGCGGTTCATCTCCTGTCCGCAAAACTCGTTCACCTCGTCTACTTCCTTAGCTACACGCAGCAGCAACGAACCACTGCCGCAGGTAGGGTCGTACACAGATCTCAATCTACCTTTGCTTGTAGTTACAATCTTGGCTAGCACTTTACTTACTCCTTGGGGAGTATAGAATTCGCCAGCCTTCTTTCCTGCTCCGCTAGCAAACTGACCGATAAGGTATTCGTAGGCATCACCAAGTACATCGAGTTCGGTATCTTCAATGCAGAAATCAATCTTATCGAGATGAGTAAGCACTTTAACTATCAGAGCATTTTTCTCAGATTCAGTGCGCCCCAGCTTAGTACTGGTAAGGTCCATATCCTCAAACAGATTATCGAAATCATCCTCACTGCTTGTACCCATTGTGCTTTGCTCAATATTGGTGAGAATCTTCCTGAGGTCTTCCAGAATAAAGTTATCTTCGCCCTCCTTATCACTGCTTCCCCGTTTTGCTATTTCACTGAACAACTCACTCGGTTTAAGGAAATAGCCCAGCTTTTCGAGCGAGAATTCCTTAATTGCGTCAAGGAATTCTTGGCCTGTTTCGCTATTCTCAATAATATCGAGATACTTTATGCCATTTTGTTTCAGTATTTCATTGGCATAGATATACATTTTTTCAGAAAGATATTTATAAAAAATGAATCCCAGAATATAATCACGGAATTCATCAGCATTCATTTTACCACGTAGTGTATTAGCAATATTCCAGAGCTGCTGCTCGAGTTGCTTCTTATGATCTTCGGACATTTTAAATTTTATCGTGCATATTTGTTACAAATATACAAAATATAACTTCAACAGCCACCTCTTTGGAGCAAAAAATAGTAGTAAGACAAGGATTCTTTTCTGATAAAGTTTCATTCCCCACCCCCTCCCCAACCAAACCTCAATAAAAAAAAATCTTTCACCAATGAAAAAAAATTATTGGCGAATAAAAAAACTTCAATGAAGAAAATTTTCTTCACGTAACTTCCTGAAACTTAAAATAGTCACGAAATAATGACAAAAATATACTGCATACAGTGAAGAAAATTTTCTTCACTAAAAAGTGAATTTATAGTAAATTTATCGTTTCACAGTTTATACATATTTTTTATATTTAGTTTATTTATTTATATTTGCGCCCCGTTTAAAATTTAACTTAAATAAATCAGTTATTATAATTACTAATTAACAAATCAAATAAAAAAAAGAATGAATCACACAGAAGAAGATTTTCTGAAAAATCGCTCCGGTTTTATTAAATTGTCAGAACTTGCAGTCCTTTACTTCCCGGGTTCCAGACCAGATGTTGCATCCCGAAAACTGAGAAAGAGGATTAAAGAGACAAAGAGTTTATACGAAGAATTATTGGAAGCAGATTATGATGAAAAAAACATTGAACTTACTCCTGCGCAAACCAATATAATCAGAAATGCTCTGGGGGCTCCGGAAGCTTTTAAACGAAAACACTCACGAGATCTTTAGAATCACTCTTATTGTTAGCTTTTATCAATCAGACTAAACCGGTTATTTTATTCGAAAAAAGAATAATTAACCGGTTTATAATTTATTATAAACTAATATTTCATATTATTTATTCTGTAACACTTCCTTGGCCCCGATAAATTTTACTTACACTATAATTTATTCAAAACCAAACAGTTACAAAGAAAAAAACTTGGCCCATTTTTGTCCCGTTTTTTAGTTGCATAAATTCAATTATATTCTTTGCTTTATTGGGCTTTTACGCCAAAAAACATCATATCACACAAACACCTCTATTTAAACACATTTACACACCATTTCACCCGCTTTTTTGGAGCTTATATGCCTATAACGTACTTTTGCCATCGTTAAAAACAAGTGATATTATTTACCAACTTAATAACCAATTTAATGATGAACAAAAACGAAACTCTACCATTTGATGCATTGATCAAGGGATATATTTTAATCCCTAAAGCCTTACTTACCGAATCGCTAAACCAGAAAGAGAGTGAGCTGAGTTACCTGGAAGCCTTCTTAATGATACTGGCTAAAGTTAATTACATGGATAATTCTCTGACAATTCGCGGTTGTAAGATTAATTGCAGCAGAGGTGAATCGCTTATGAGTTTCCAAAAATGGGGCGAACTATTCCATTGGAAAAGGCACAAGGCCCGACGTTTTTTCACCAAAATGGAGAAGTATAATTTAATACAAGTCACTCCTACCGATATAAGCGGAATTATCCGCATAAGGGTGATTGATTATGATATGTGGACCAACAAACCTACTGACGACAGGGAAAAGCGCAAAACCAAAACAGACGAGAGTTTCGATGAGTTTTGGAACACCTACCACGAGGTTACCCAAACACCTAAAAGGGAGGTTGGACCAGCGCGCAGGGAGTGGTCAAAACTTACCCTCAGGGAGCGGAGACTTGCCCTGAAGCAGATTAACTATTACTACCATAGCCTTGAAAATACAAAGTACATTAAGCGGGGGTTCAGCTACTTAAGAGACAAATCTTTTCTTAATGAATAATTTTATAAATAATTATATAGCCAAAATATTACTATGAACAAAAATATAAACATGCCTTTTGCGCTCGATTACGAGGAAGCTATTCTGGGTGCTTTACTGCTGGAAACCAAAGCGATGCCTATTGCCAGTCAGTACCTTCGCCCGGAAATGTTTTACGATGATAAGCATCAATTGATTTACAGCGCTATTGAGGGCATGTTTAATGACGGGCGCAGCATTGATATTATCACTGTGACCGAGGAACTGAAACGGCGCGGCAAACTGGAGGAAGTGGGCGGACCGTTTGCCATTGTGCAGCTGAGCAGCAGGGTGGCTAGCTCGGCTCACCTGGAAACGCACGCGCAAACGCTGAAGGATTACTTTATTCGCAGGGAACTAATCAAGGGGCTGAGCGATTCGCTGAGCAAGGCGGTGGATATGACTTTCTACACCGAGGATGTGATTTGCAACACGCAGGAGATGCTGGACGAGATTGGCAAGGATTCCAGCTGGACCAGAACTCTCCGCGAAATGGATGTGCTGATGAAGGATACCGTTAAGCTGGCTGCCATCCGAAGGGATCAGTCGAAAGACGGGGTTACGGGAATTCCTACGGGTATAAAGGCGCTGGATGAGCTGACGGCCGGTTGGCAGAATGGCGACCTCAACATTATAGCAGCTCGCCCGTCGGTGGGTAAAACCATGGTGGCGCTGTTTTTTGCTAAGGTGGCGGCGCAGGCGGGATTCAATGCGCTGTTCTGCAGCATCGAGATGCAGGGCGAAAAGCTGGGCGACCGTCTTATTTTACTGGAGAGTGACATCAATCCGCAACACTGGCGCACGGGGATGACCGGCACGGAGGAATGGATCTCAGCGCAACACACGGCAAAGGAACTGGCTCGCCTGCCAATGAGGATTGATGATAATCCGTCTATGAGTATGGATTACATACGTGCGGAGGCTCGTTTGCTGAAGAGCAAGGGGAAGTGCGACATTGTGTTTATTGACTACCTGCAGCTTAGTGATATGAGAACGGGCGACAAGGGGTTTCGTAACCGTGAACAGGACGTGGCCGTTGCTACCCGGAAGGCCAAGATGATTGCCAAAGAGCTCAACTGTCCGGTTATTTTGCTCAGTCAGCTGAATCGTGATTCGGAAACAAGGCCGGGCAAGCGTCCGCAGTTGGCCGATTTGCGCGAGAGTGGTGCCATTGAGCAGGATGCCGATTTGGTACTGCTGCTCTACCGCCCTGCCATGGGTGGCATGGCAACCGACAAGGAGAGCGGATATCCTACGGATGGACTGGGCATATTGATTGCCGCCAAGCATCGTAACGGACAGACGGGCAATGTGTACTTCTCGCACAACAAGAGTATGACGAAGATTGAGGATTATGTTCCGGTAATGGAGCAGCTTGTGCGCAACAGCAACAAGAAGAACGTAGCGCAACCTCAGGAAGCGGAGAAGCAATCTCTGCCAGAAATCGGGAATTTGTTTACTAAGTAAGCAGGCTCACCAAAATAAAAAGCATACCAATCTGTTATTGCTACTCAGAATAATTAAATACCTAACCAGTACAAAGACGTGAGATCAAACAGTATCTTACGCAGAAAAGCAGGGAACGATCCCTGCTTTTCTATAACTATCGAACTATATTATATTGGAGAATATTACTTCGCTGCAATGTATCCAACCTCGTCTACCAGCTTCTGACCTTTAGCAGATAGTCCAAAGTTCAGGAATGGAGTAACTTTGGCTTCGTCTTTCTTGATATAGTACATAAATAGCGGACGAACCACTGGGTATGATTTATTCTTTGCATTGGCAACAGATGGTGCAACAAACTTCTTTCCGTCATAAGAAACCTTTAAAGCTTTTACGTTTTTAGAAACATAAGCTAAGCCCACGTAACCAATAGCACCTTTTGTCTGACTTACCGACTGAATGATTGCTCCGGTTGCAGGCATTGAAAGGATATCTTTCTTGTAGTTTTTGTTTGCTAAGATGTGTTCCTTGAAGAACTCGTAAGTACCCGAGCTGGTTTCTCTTGAGTATGCAATAATAGGCATATTGGCTCCTCCTACCTGATTCCAGTTGGTAATTTTACCTGTAAAGATACCTTCTAACTGCTGGCGGGTAAGCTGACTTACTTTATTGCTTGGATTTACAACTACAGCCAAGGCATCATAAGCAACAACCTTTTCTACAAGCGCCTTACCGGCATTTTTGAATTTAAGTTTCTCGTCGAACTTAACCTTACGTGAAGCAGAAGCTAGATCGGTACTTCCTGCAAGCAATGCCGAAATTCCTACACCACTACCACCACCGGTTACTGTTACTTTTGCGCCTTTGGTAGCGTTATAGTTCTCTGCCCATTTCTGAGCTACCGGTAACACTGTATCACTGCCTTTAACTCGTTGTGCAAATGCTCCCTGAGCCATTACACTGATTAATGCTATTGCTAAAAAAATCTTTTTCATCTTCAATTGTTTTGTTATTTTTTTCATATTGCAAATTAAGTTCAAATAGATTTCATAGTTATTTCGTATCAGTTACACTTTAAATACATTTATGTTACTATTGTGTTACAAAATACTTGTTAAGAGACTACACCCGCCTACCGAAGCAAACAGGGAAGGAAAGAACCGCCGCTCTCGCCTTCCCCTCTTCATAGTCTAAAAAAAACGAAGAAAACGTTCGTTAAATGCATATTATCTTTTTACGAATTTACGTGTCACAGAGCCTTTATCTGTTACAATCTTAGCCATATAGACACCTCCCGACAAGAAGCTTACATCAACAGGATCGCTACCGGATATCTGTTTTGAAAGAAGCAGACTGCCGCTTAAATCGAAAACATATATCTGTACATTGGCCTCGGATGTATTCAGGTTGAACGCATTGGTAACAGGATTTGGATAGATTGTAATTGCTGATGCATCATCGGCTTTCTGCTCAACTACTCCCGTACCGGTTCCTGCTGAATAGTAGTAAATGGTTTTGGATTTATTGCTCCAGTCGGAGGCTCCGGCATTCCAGTCGTATTCTGTATCCTGAAGAGGCTTGTTTAATACACCGGATGTTACAAGAGAGCCATAAGGAAGAAATGTTACATAATATACAGAAGGTAATATTAAGTCGGTGTAGGCATAATTCAAATCAAAGTCGGTAACCTCTTTTGTTTGCTTCATCCACTGACTATTCTCCCATTTATAAGTGTAATATTCAGTATTATTTCCGTTGGCATCATACTTTTGCTCATACATTGCAGTATTGCCCCAATTCGTTAATGCATTCCAGGTGAAAGTTGTTTCGGTTGCAATCCGGTTATTTGCATCATAAGTAAATTCGTACTTCATCATAAACATCCAGTCGGTTTCTGCCCAAATAGAACTTATTTCTCTTATAAGTTTACCACCGGCATTGTATTCATAAACGTACTTCATACTTTCTGTCCACTGGCTTCCTTCTTTATCCCAACTGGAAGCAAGCATTTGGGTAGGTACGCCGTTAGTGTAAGTATAATCATATTTCGTACTTTTATCCCATGTGCTGTTAGCTATATTATAACTGGAGACAAGGAACTCTTTTAGAGTATTGTCGGCATTATAAGTAAGATCGAATTTTGTATCGTTAATCCATTGATTGATATTAGAAAACCACTTAGAATTAATTATTTGGGTAGCATATCCGCCGGAGTTATAAGTAAATTCCTGTTTTAAATCAGAAACCCACGTACTGTTGGTGGAATTCCAGTTAAAACTGGTAGCTACATCCCATTTTCCATTGGCATTGTAGGTATATTCGTCTTTCGACTTATTCGCCAACTTATTGGTATTTATATCCAACTCATAATAAGTAACTGTTGTGCATTTGCCACCTGCATCATAAACATAAGCGTCTTTAGAGGTTTTTTCCCATGCAGCACCGCTCCAGCTATGCAAAACCATGCTATCTAGTTTCTGCTTAGTTGTTGCATCTTTGGGAGTGGAACTTTGAGACGAAATGCTTTTTTCCAGAAGTTTTAAATCTTGTTTCAGCCGAAGCTCTTGTTTATCGAGCCCTTTTAACTGTTGCCGGGCTTTTAGTAACCTTAATACTCCACTGTCGTTAATTTGTCCGGAAACAAACAATGCGGGCAGAGTGAAAAGTAATGCGAGTAGAATTCTTTTCATAGTCAAATTATTTAAAGAGTTTATAGTTTATTGCTATATAAAACACTTTAGCTATCTGTTTAGTTCTCCATAATTTGCAATCTTTGTTTGCTTAATTCAGCATCAGCATCATTTTTATCTATTTATGTATTGAAAATATTCATAATTTGTTTATAAATAATTTGTATTAGGAATTTTATGAATAAATTTGCACCCGAAAAAAATATGCAAATATTATAATTTAAAACGCGATAAAAATATGGCTTTAATTAAATGTCCTGAATGCGGCGAGTCGGTATCTGACAAAGCCCCTAATTGTCCTCATTGCGGATTGGCTATAGCCGGCAACATCATCCCTTGTCCGGAGTGTGGTGCAGTAGTTCCTAAAGGAACCGAGACATGCCCTAAGTGTGCTTTCCCATTGCAAGAAGTTAAAGAGCAAGTTAAGAACGT
>Ga0316603_10000558_pt1 | contig 18881 bp, 17 predicted proteins | sample OWC_soil_day10_n_FD_207649 | JGI IMG/M metagenome (GOLD analysis project Ga0316603, IMG submission 207649) | Wetland soil microbial communities from Old Woman Creek delta, Ohio, United States - OWC_soil_day10_noCT | ecosystem: Environmental > Terrestrial > Soil > Wetlands | place: USA: Ohio... | reverse complement strand
AGCGTATTGGCCTGGAACGCCCCGTACGGGTCGTCCCAAGATGTTGGAATGAAGGACATGGCCGCGAAATTGTAGACCTCGTCCGGGCCGAAGAGGCGGGTCCAGCGGATGATATCTTCCTTCCGGACGAGTTCCGTGTCTTCGAGAACGACATCCTTGATGACCCTGGCCAGGGTCGAAGTGTCCTCGTCCTTCTTCAGGAATCCGAGGACCTTGTATCCCTTTTCCACGAGCAGTTCGGCGAGGTAGGAACCGTCCTGTCCGGCGATCCCTGCGATGATGGCGCGCCTCATATTGCGTCGCCCCCCCCTGGGGATGATTGAGCATATAAAATGCTACTATACACCGACATGTCGGGTACCTTGAGCATGCAATTTTCGGGATCGATGGTCCATATGGATCCGGGGACGGATTTTCCACCGAAGCGAGACAGCAAACATCGCACGCCTCCTGTGCCGGGACTAGAATGATACCTCCAAGGGTCGGCATCGTGGTCCTTGCGTGGAACAGGAAGGACGATACGCTGGAATGTCTCCGGTCCCTTGCCCGGGTCACGGATCCCGCAACGACGGTCATCCTGGTGGATAACGGATCAAGCGACGGGACCGCGGAAACCGTAAGGGAGCAATTTCCCGGAATCGAACTGGTGCAAACGGGGGAAAACCTTGGATACACCGGCGGTAACAACGCGGGAATCCGTAGGGCTCTGGAACTGGGTGCCGAATATGTTCTGATCCTGAACAACGACACCGTCGTCGACCCGGGATTCTTGAGGGAAATGCTTGCGGTTGCATACCGGTCGGAAAGGATCGGCTTCATCAGCCCGAAGATCTATTTCATGGATCCGCCGGACCGCATATGGTTTGCCGGCGCACGGTATTACACCTGGTGCGGCTACGGGAGGATGGTGGGGTACCGGGAAAAGGACCGCGCCCAATACGACCAGGTCCGCGAGATCGACCGGCCTTGCGGGTGCGCAATGCTGGTTTCGAGGGCCGTGTGTCGGGAAGCCGGTCTGCTCGACCCGGGACTCTTCCTGTATGTAGATGAAGTGGAATGGGCGCTTCGGGCGCGCAGGCTGGGGTTCCGGTCATACATCGCGCCGGGGGCGAAAGTGTGGCACAAGGTGTCCTCGTCCTCGGGAGGGGAGGGGCATCCGGATGCAATCTATTACGGCGTGCGGAACACCCTTTACACCTTGAACAGGCAGGCGCCATGCCGGTCGCCACTTGTCCGCCGGACGAGGAATGCCATCGTTTTGATGGTTCATTTTCTTTTCCTGCTGAAATCCGCCGTTCCCCTGGAGGAAGGCGTGAGGGCGATCCGGGCCGGGGCGGGGGATTACCATGCGGGGAGAATGGGCCGACGCCGGAAAGGGGGATAGGTCGAGCTTGCGGTTCCCGGGGGGCGGAAGACGGCGAAGACATAGTCGCTGTCGATCTCTCCCGACGACATGAGGGCATCCTCGAACGCAAAATAGCTTGGAGGATGGATTCGGTTTGCGAATCCTGTCCAAGGAAATTGTGGGCGATCTCGGCAAGAAGAATATTCAGGATGGCACCCCCATAGCCCCTCTCCTCGACTACCTCGAATCGTTTCCGGACCTTGGGCATTATGCCGGATGAGTCCACCGCCTCGGACGGGTCCCCGACGATCATCGACACCCGGCTGGGACGGAATATCTCCGGTTTCGGCGTCCCGTCACGCCGGGTCACTCCATATCAGTTGACGATCCGTCCATTGGAATCTGGTCGGTCCCACGAAGTCGTTGATCACGAGGTAACCGCCCTCTTTCAGTGCCCGGAAGATCTTGTCGTAAACCGCATGGAGAGGGGTGAAATGGTGCAGTGCTCCCTCCGCGAGAACCAAATCATAGGAATCCTTCCGGATCTCGGCCTTCAGCACATCCGCTACGTGGAAAAACGCGATCTCTCCTCCACATTCCTCCCTGGAACTGGCGGTCGCGAATTCGATTCGTTCCCCGGAAATGTCGTATCCGTCGATCCGGCGTACACTCCCTGTCTTCGCGATCCGGATCTCCGGTTCCCCCGGACCGCACGCCAGCGAGAGGACGCGGGGGCTTTGTCAATTCATGTACTTCGAGAAGAAATGATCGTAGAAGCCTATCCGATCGTCTCCGGCGACCACCCGACCGCCATCGGGCCCGGACCGCTGGAACCTCCCACATGCCACTCTCCGGACTAGCGAGATGGCTCCATGCTTCCCGGACCCGTGTCTCCCTGCCTTCGGACAGCATGCGGTACAACCGACGGAATTCCGATTTCGCCGCGAACCGGAAAACGCTCTTGACGTCCTGGAAATTGATCAGGTTTCCGAGCATGAATATCCTCCGGGACAAGTCGAATCCACACCTGGAGGTGGATTCCCGGTGATCAGTCCGCTCATGGGACTGTTCCCATATTCGCATCTTAATGGGAAACGGACCAGTAATCATCCGTCCACCTGCCCCCGCCGGCCGCTTCTTGCCGGGTTCCGTTTTTCCCGGAAAATCCCCCGGAAAATCCTTGACATGGGTTGCGGAGACAGATATAAATGTACAATAAAGATGTTCATTATTAATTCATTTTATGGTTCATAGATGGATACGCTGACGGGTGTCATTTCGTCTCGCACGAAGGTACAGATCTTGGTCAAACTGTTCCTGAACCCCGGGGTCCGTGCATACCTGCGCGGTCTCGCCAACGAGTTCAACGTATCTCCCAATGCTGTCCGCACGGAACTCGGCATCCTGAGCCGCCACAAAGTGCTCGTATCCGAGCGGGACGGCCGCAACGTTTTATACCGTGCCAACACCAGCCACCCCCTTTTCCCCGAGCTCTCTTCCATGGTGCGGAAGATCACCGGGATCGACGAACTGGTCCGGTCTGTGGTGGACCGCCTCGGCAATCTCGATGCTGCCTACCTGGTGGGCGACTACGCGCGGGGTGCCGACAGCGGGATCATCGACGTGGTACTGCTCGGGGATATCGACAGAGGCCAGCTCGAGGACTTCGTCGCCAAGACGGAAGAGTACATCGAGCGGAAAATCCGGACGTTGATCCTCTCCCGGGGGGAATTCGAGCGGCTGCAGGAGACCAGGGGATTCAAGCCGATCCTCAAGCTCTGGGAGTCGGGAGTGCCGTTGCCCAGAACTGGTTGAGAAAGGTCAGCAGGAAGGAGGTTCCATGGATCACTTCGTTCATCCGTCTTCATTCGTGGACGAGGGAGTGAACATCGGGAAGGGAACGCGGATCTGGCACTTCTGCCACGTCCTGAAGGGATCCCGGATCGGCGAGAACTGCGTCCTCGGCCAGAACGTGATGGTAGGCCCGGACGTATCGGTCGGCGAGGGGTGCAAGATCCAGAATAACGTCTCCCTCTACAAGGGGGTCCGGCTGGAGGAGGGGGTCTTCTGCGGGCCCTCGATGGTCTTTACCAACGTGATCATCCCTCGCGCCTTCATCGAGCGGAAGGACGAGTTCCGCGAGACCCTCGTCAAGAAGGGGGCCACGATCGGCGCGAACGCGACGGTCATCTGCGGCGTGACGATCGGAAGGTACGCGATGATCGGGGCCGGCGCCGTGGTGACCCGGGATGTGCCGGATCACGCCCTGATACTCGGCATCCCGGGCCGTCCGGTGGGATGGGTGTGCCGGTGCGGGGCGACGCTGCCTCGCGCGGTACGAAACCGTACGCGTTGCCCGTCGTGCGGCGGCGAATATCTTCAGGATAACGGGAACCTGAAGGCCGTGGACGAACCGGTCACGAAATAACTGTGCTGAAAAAAACGTTGAGCACCCTTACCGCGAACGTGGCGGTTTTTCTCTTCGGTCTGCTCCAGAGCGTCCTGATCGCAAGAGCTCTCGGTCCTCCCTCCCTCGGCAAGTACTATCTGATCGTGACAGCCACGGCCGTCATTTCCGGCATCGCGAATCTCGGATTCAATGTCAGCAGCAGCACCCTGGTCGCCAAGGATAAATCCCGGTCCGCCGCGTTGTTTACCCACTCCGTGCTTTTTTCCGCGATCGTCGGGGGGATCGTGCTGGCAGCCTTTCATCTCGGGAGAGGGGTCCTGTCCCAGGTCCTCTTCAAGGGAGTAAAGGATGACCTGATACTGCTTGCGCTCCTGCCGGTACCGTTGATGGTTCACGCCTCCAATTGGGGAGCCCTGCTGGTCGGCTTGGGGGAAATTTCGTTCCTGAACAGATACAGCGTGGTCACCTCCTTCCTCTCTCTGGCGGCGTCGGCCGCGGCCCTGTTCGCCTTCGGGATGGGACTGAAAGGACTGCTGTACGTCCTGCTGGCCTATAATGCCCTCTTGGCCGTCTACGGCATCTCCGTGATATCGAAACTCCGCGGCAGCAACCGGTTTCGTGTCGATCCGGCCCTCCTCAAGGAGTCAGCAAATCTCGGATTCGTGGCGCACCTGGGAAACATCGCCCATGTCCTGTTCCACAGGATGGATTATTTCATCGTCAATTATTTTCTCGGAGACAAGCCCCTCGGGTATTACGGCCTGGCTACGTCGATCGCCGAGAAGATCTGGATGATGGTCAGCCCGGTGTATAACGTCTCGTTCTCGAGGATCACGGGCGGCTCCCTGGCCGAATCCACGGCTCTGGTTTCGAAACTCGCCCGCGGATTGACCTTCGTCCTGCTGGTTCTTTCGATCGCCCTGATCCTCTCGGGACGCCTGGTGATCCGTTGGGTATTCGGAGATCCGTATCTTCCCGCCTACCTTCCGATGATCATCCTCCTTCCCGGCGTCCTGTTTTACGGCATCCATTTTTTCCTGGGGCTCTTTTTCATCGGGCAGCTCCAGAGACCCCGCGTGACGACCTTCATCTCATGGATCGGCTTGGCCATCAGCCTCCCTCTGTATTTCGGGTTGATCTACGGATTGGGGATCCACGGTGCCGCCATCGCCTCTTCCGTGACGTACTCGTTCATTTTTCTGGCCACCTTCGTACAATACAGCAAGGTTACCGGACAACGGTTGCGTGATGTCGTCGTGCCCCGGAAACGGGAAATCCGGGGGTTGGCGCGGGAACTGTACGATATGGTTCTCCTCCGCGGGACCGGACCCGGATCCCGCATGGCGGATCCCGCATCCGGATCGACCGAGGGAGAGAGGTCCAAGTGAGCGGGACCCGGACAGATCCCTCCGGCCTTTTCCGGCACGAAGATGCCGGATATTCCCCTTCCGGCCGGCTGCATGTTGCGAACGCGATCGCGTCGCGGCGAAATGCTCCGTGGTCGGACGGTATCCGGGCGTGGAGTCAGGGGGCGATTCTCGGGATGGAGGAAGCTCCGTGAAACGGGTGCTGGTGCTGGGGGGCAGCGGATTCGTCGGGAAGGCGCTTCAATCGGTTTCCGCCGGGGATCCGGGCCGCTTCCTGTTCGTGGACCGGGTTCTGCCGCACCCGGCACCCGAACATGTCGACATCCTGCAGGTCGATCTGCTGTCGGAGCGCGATGTGGAGCAACTGGCGCAATTTGACCATGCGATCTGGGTCGCCGGGAACGCCGATCACGGGATCGGATGGATCGATCCGATCGGCGATCTGGAATCGCAGGTGACGGCCTTCCTTCGATTCCTATCGCGATTCCGCGGTTCCCTCACGATGCTCTCCTCCCAGGCGGTGTATTTTGGATTGCACGGCGGGGTGCCGGAGGAGGTGGATCACGTTCCGAACATGCCCTACGGCTTCTCGAAACTGGCGGCCGAAAAATACGCGCAATGGGCTCTGGAATCCGGCCGGCTCGAGCGACTCTGGATCCACCGCCTGATGTACACGTTCGGGCCGGACGAAAAACCCCGCCGGCTTCTCGCAAGGTGCATCCGGGCGAGCCAGGACGGTAGCATGGTCACGATAGCAGGCAACGGGAGGTCCTTTCTGAATCCCATCCCGGTGACCTTTCTCGCCCTGGTGCTGGAACGGAGTTCCATGCAGCTGGCGCAGCAACCACCCGGGTACATGGAAGTGACGAACATCAACCATCCGGAACCATGGACGGTACTGGAAGTCGCAGAGCATCTCTGCACGATCGGCTCCTTCGACTACAAGGTGGTGGCCGGCGGCGAGCGATGGCCGGTCACCTTCCATGGGCGCGTCGACAAGCTGTCCGCCTGGCTCGACCGGTGGGGCATCGGGTTCCCCGATGTCCGTCGGAGTCTCGCCAAATACAGGGAAGAAGTACTAGGAAGGGGTGAGTGATGTCCACAGTTCTCGCGACCGGCGCGCTGGGCGTTATCGGCAACCACCTGACGAAACTCCTGAGGGAGCAGGGCTACGAGGTCATCGGAGCGGATCTGGGGATCCGGGACTACTCGGACTATGTGCGCGCCGACGTCACGTCGTTCGAGGATCTCCATCGGATCGGGAAGATGCACCGGATCGACGTCGTCATCCACATGGCCGGCGAGGTCGGCCGCATGGTGGGGGAGACGCACCCTCAACGCATGATTTTCGTGAACGACGTCGGAGCCACGAACGTCATACAGTTCTGCCTGGAGCATGACGCCAAGCTCGTATACTTCAGCACATCCGAGGTCTACGGGCACATCCTCGATGCCGGCAAGCCGGTGACGGAGAACCAGCTCGCCGAAGAGGCATCGGCATTCTGCACCACGAACATCTACGCGATGAGCAAACTCTTCGGGGAAGCGCTCGTCAAGCATTTCGTCGACAACTACGGATTGAACGCCGTCGGGGTCCGTCCGTTCATGGTGTACGGGCCGGGAGAAGCTCCGTCCAAGTGGCGTTCGGCGATCTGCAACTTCGTGCACGCAGCGCGTCACCGCAAGGCGATCACGGTCCACGAGGGTACCGTGCGTTCATGGTGTTACATCGACGACTTCGTGCATGGCATCCGCATTCTGACCGAACGGCCCAGGCAGGCAGGCTATGAGGCATACAACATCGGTTCCGACGAGTACATGACTATGGAACAGGTGGCGCGCACGATCTGCGAGGAACTCGGCGCGCCGCAGGAACTTGTGGAGGTCGTCCCCCCTCCCGCGCAATTCATGAGCCCGATCAAGGTAGCATCGATCGAAAAGATGAGGTCGATCGGCTATGCGCCGAAGGTGACCCTGCGATCCGGGGTACAGGCCGTGGCCCGGTGGCAGGAGGACAACGGATTCTAGAAAGGGACCGTTTGCCCGAATGAGGAGAGTCAGCGTCATCATCCCGGTCTTCAACCACGAGAAATACATCGCGGAATGCGTGGAAAGCGTCCTGGGGCAGACGTACCGCGATTTCGAGGTCGTCGTGGTGGATGACGGTTCCACGGACCGGACGCCGGAGATATTGAAGCGGTACGGCGATCGGATACGGTACATCCGCCAATCCAACCGGGGAGGAGCGGGGGCGCTGAATACGGCCATCCGGAATTCCATGGGAGAATATATCGCCTGGTTGAGCTCCGACGACGTGTTCCTGCCGGCAAAGCTGGAAGAGCAAGTGGCGCATTTCGAACAGCACCCGGAAGTGGACGTCACCTACACCGACTTCCTCGTCATCGACGGAGAGGGGAAGGTCACGGGGGAGGTCCGATCTCCCTATTATCCGGACAAGAAGCGGTTCCGGTATGAGATGTTCGTCGGGAACTTCGTCAACGGGTCGTCCGTAATGTTCCGCAGGAAGTGCATCGAGGAAACGGGATATTTCGACGAGGAGATGCGGTATCACGCGGACGGGAACATGTGGTTCCGGATGCTGAAGCGTCATGAATTCGGACATATCCCGATCCCGTTGCTGAAATACCGGTGGCACGATACGAACATCAGTCACCATTTCCGGGGGATGAGGAAATATCTGGATCTGTATTACCGGAAGATACTTAAGGCCTATCCCTGCGAGGAAATATTTCCCGATGGGGGAGAACCGGGCGAGGCCAACCTTGCGCTGGGAAGCATCCTTCTTCGGCACCACCGGCTGTATTCACTGGGATTCTCCCTGCTGTGCGAAGGGATCAAGCGGAATCCCTTCAAGGCAAGGGGGTACCGGCTGATGCTGTCGTTCTCAACGCGGATGCCCTGGTATCTGATTTCGGACGTATATTCATGGCGACTCTCGACCAGGAAACGGACCTGAATTGTCCCCCTTCCTTCCGACGTCATCCCCGACCGCCTCCCCTGTGTTCGGGACGGTATGAAGCGACGGGAACCCAAGATCCTGTTTCTGCCGAGCCTGTACCCCAGCGATCTGGATCCGGTCGGTGGAATTTTCATCCGGAAGCATGCCGCGGCCGCCGCCGGATTTTGCGATGTCGCGGTATTGTACGTCGCAACGGATCCGGGACTTGTCCATACTCCGTATCGCATATCCCGCCAGGACGAGAATGGCGTCTGCACGGTGCGGGTGTACAAGAAGGGGGGAGGGGGAACGCCCATCGTATCGGGCATCCGGAACGCCTTTCGGAATCTGGTGGCCTACTGGAAAGGCTATACGCTTATCGAGCGTTCCTTCGGCAGGCCTTCACTCATTCACGTATGCGTGGCCATGCCGGCGGGTATCGTGGCGCTTGCCTTGAAGTACCTGAAGGGCATCCCATTCCTGATTACGGAGCATTTTTCCATCTACACGGATTATGATGGCCGGTACGATCGATCCTCCTTCTTTAACCGCTGGCTCTCCCGAAAAGTGTATTCCAACGCGGGGGCCGTCAGCGCTGTTTCGCGGTTTCTGCTGGACGCCTTGAAGGCGCGCCGCCTGGCGCCGGAATGGGCGGAGACGATCCCGAACGTCGTCGAGGCGGCGGGACCCGTGCGGGAACGGGCCTTGGAGGATGGGCGGCCGAAGCTGATCACCCTGTCTCTCTTGAATGACCTGGACAAGAACCTGTCCGGGCTGTTGAGGGCGTTTCTTCGCGTCCGCCGGATTTACCCGGATGCACGGCTGCACATCGTCGGAGACGGCCCGGACCGCGGGAGGATCGCGTCCCTCGCGCGGGAACTCGGATTGTCGGAAGGCGATGCCGTCGTGTTGAAGGGATACGTACCGAATTCCGAGATTTACAAGGAGTATCTGGATGCCTCCTTTTTCGTGTTGAACAGCAATTACGAAACCTTTTCCGTGGCCACGGCCGAGGCGATCGCGCACGGAGTGCCCGTGGTGGTCACGAAATGCGGGGGCCCCGAGGAGTTCGTCACGCCGGAAACCGGCATCCTGGTGGAGAGGCGGAACGAAGAGAGCCTCGCCCGGGGCATGATCCGCATGATAGAGCGTTTCCGGACCTTCGATCCGGTGTCGCTGCGCCGATATGCGAAGGAACGGTTCGGCGAGGAATACGTAGGAAGGCTCCTGTTCGATTTCTACAGGAGATATCTGGAGGAAACCTCTTCCAAGCCGGAAGGATCGCGATGACCTACGACAATTCTACCTACTGGATCCATCTCCACAAGGAATTGCCGGGCGCATTGCGGTCCGTCGGGTGGCCCGGGCTTTCGGAAGAGTACAACAAGTTGAAATACCAGAGCGAATCCGAAAGCGTCATCGAGGTGCTGGATGCTTTCCTCGTGCGATGCGGGAAAAAGGAGCTTTCCGTCCTGGATATCGGCGCGGGGATCGGATACTTCTCCAATCTCGTCGAGGGGTACCTGGAGCGGAAGGGGATTGCCTCGTCCATCACGGCGGTCGACATTTCGGAAGACGCCCTCGAGGTCGCCTGCGCGATGAATCCCGGGATCAGGACGTCGAGGGTGGACCTCGTATCCGTGGATGTTGACCGGTTCCGGGAGACGTTCGATTTGGCCATGTCGTTTTATTGCCTGCACCACATCGTCGGATTCAAGGGGTATGTCAACGCCCTTACGTTCTCCGCCCGGAGCGTGAAACCGGGGGGAGGGCTGATGATCATGGATCCGATCCTGTCGAGACCGTATTCCCGATTCGACACGTTCGACTATTCCACGTTCCGGGGGAACGGATTGCCCAGGCATCTTTTCTTCATGGACGATCTGCTGGTTTCCGAGGGATTCCGGAGGATATCCATCACCGATGCCGTATCGTTCCTGCTGAACGGGAATATCGAGGCATATTCCTGGGCGGGGTATTCGATACGAAATATCCTCTGGAGATTCGCCAGCGGACTGTTCTATCCTCACGACAAGATCGTGACCCGGTTGTCCCCCGCAATAAGAACACTGGATCGATGGCTGAAGAAAAGGGCCTCGTACAGCTCGAAAATTTGCCTTTATGAAAAAACGCCCTCTGGGGAAAGGAGTACGCCCCCATAGGGACGAACGACCGTTCCGGCCTGCATTATCCGGAGAAAGGAAACATGTTGCCGAAGAATTTCGCGATCGTCGGCGTGGCGGGATTCGTGGCCCCCCGCCACCTCAAGGCCATCCACGACACGGGAAACCGCCTGGTCGCGGCGGCGGACCCCCACGATTCCGTCGGCATCCTCGATCGCTACGCCTTCGAGGCAAAGTTCTTCACCGAGATCGAGCGGTTCGACCGTCACCTGGAGAAGTTGCGGCGGGGACCCGCGGAGGGACGCCTCCACTACCTGAGCATCTGCACGCCGAACTACCTGCACGATGCCCACATCCGCCTGGCCCTGCGCGTCGGCGCGGACGTGATCTGCGAGAAGCCTCTCGTGATCAATCCCTGGAACCTCGATGCCCTCCGGGAGCTTGAAGCGGAGACGGGAAGGAGGGTAAGCACCATCCTGCAGCTCCGGGTCCACCCCGCCCTGATCGCACTGCGGGCGAAGCTCCTGGCCGAACGCGGGAAGGGGAGACACGACGTTTGCCTGACCTACATTACGGCGAGGGGCGGATGGTACCACGTTTCCTGGAAAGGGGCAGCGGAACGCTCCGGCGGCTTGGCGACGAACATCGGCATCCACTTCTTCGACCTGCTGATCTGGTTGTTCGGAAGCGTGGAAGGATGCGAGGTGCACCTCAACGATCCGAACCGGGTGGCGGGGCGGCTGGAACTCGAACATGCCTCCGTGCGGTGGGCGCTCTCTGTGGACAGGAGCGACCTTCCCTTTCCGGCGGAACTGGGAAGGAAAACGACGTTCCGGTCGATCACCGTCGACGGCCAAGAGATCGAGTTCACCGAGGGGTTCGCGGACCTCCACACGAAGGTGTACGAGGAGACGCTTGCCGGGAGGGGATTCGGGATCGAGGACGCCCGGCCGTCGATCGTCCTCGCACATCGGCTCCGGACCACCCCGGTGTCGTCTCCGTCCGGGGCATGCCACCCTCTTTTCAAGGGGAAGTCCTAGGAGCGCCGCCCTGCCATGTGCGGGATTTACGGAGAAGTGAGCTTCCGCCCCGGCGGGGTCGGCCGCGAGCTGCTTCACGGGGCCACGGAGATCGTTCGCCACCGGGGACCGGACGGATACGGATACATAGGCTGGCACCCGGACGAGAGCCGGGCTGTTCCATGCCGGGAGGCGCGCGAGATTCCCGGCGTCCCGCTTGTCGCCTTCGGGCACAGGCGCCTCTCCATCATCGACCTGTCCGAAGCCGCCTCACAGCCGATGGGGACCCCGGAAGGAGATCTCTGGATCACCTACAACGGGGAGGTCTACAACTACCTCGAATTGCGGGTAGAGCTTGCGGCGAAGGGGCACGTCTTCCGCACCGCCTCGGACACAGAGATCATCCTCCACGCATACCGGGAGTGGGGGGAGGAGTGCCTCTCCCGCTTCAACGGGATGTGGGCGTTCGGCCTTCTCGATCTGCGGAAGAATCGCCTCTTCTGCGCCCGCGACCGGATGGGGGTCAAGCCGTTCTACTATCATTGCGACGGCAGGCGGTTCCTGTTCGGGTCCGAGATCAAGCAGCTCCTCGTCGATCCCTCGATCTCCAGAGAATCCCACGCCGGGGCAGCGTACGACTACCTGGTCCACGGGGTTCTGGACCACTCCGACCGTACCCTCTTCCGGTCGATCCGCCAGCTGCGGGGCGGGTGCTTCCTGACCGTCGATCTGAGCGGCGATTCGACCGCTCCCTCGATCCGGCGGTACTGGGGGATAGATCCCGGAACCCGTGTCGACGGCCTCACCGATGCGCAGTATGCAGAAAGGTTCCGGGAACTCCTGGAAGACTCGGTCCGTCACCGTCTCCGCAGCGACGTCCCCGTCGGGAGCTGTCTCTCCGGCGGACTGGATTCCTCTTCCATCGTCTGCATCGCGAACCGCCTTCTTCGGAGGGAAGGGGAGGCCGGGAAACAGAACACCTTCTCCTCCTGCTTCGAGGACCGGAGGTTCGACGAGCGGATCTTCATCGACACGGTGGTCGCTGCCACGGCCGTAACGACCCATTGCGTGTTCCCGCGGGAAGGGGACATGTTTCGGGATCTTCCTTCCCTGTCGTGGCATCAGGACGAGCCGTTCGGGTCGAGCAGCATCTACGCCCAGTGGTGTGTTTTTCGCCTGGCGAGGGAGAACGGCGTGAAGGTAATGCTCGACGGCCAGGGGGCGGATGAACTTCTGGGGGGGTATCATGGATTCTTCGATCCGTACCTGGCGGGCCTGCTGGCGAGCGGAAAGATCGCGGCAGCAATCCGGGAAATGGCGGCGTTGAGGCGGATCCATCGGTACGGCGCCGCCAATCTCGCCAAGCGGCTCCTAGCCGGCATCCTCGGCCCGGATTCGCTTCCCGTCCGGTTCGGGTCCCGGCTGCTCGGCACCTCGACACGGGACGTTCTCGATCCGGGTTTCCTGGCCGAAGGCCGGACGGATTCGCTCCTCCCGGAGATCCCGCGGATCCGAGGCCGTTCACAACTCTGGTCTGCTCTCCATGAGAGTTGTTTCCATACAAGCCTGCCGGCCCTGCTCCATTACGAGGACCGGAACTCGATGGCCCACTCGCTGGAGAGCAGGGTCCCGTTCCTGGATTACCGGCTGGTCGAGTACCTCTTTTCCATTCCGGACGACCAGAAGATCCGGGCGGCCGTGACGAAGGTCATATTGCGGAACGCGATGCGGGGGATCCTTCCCGAGGAGGTTCGGGGAAGGATGGACAAGATGGGATTCGTGACCCCGGAGGAGGAGTGGTTGAAGGGGGAACCCGGCAACGGATGGGCCAGCCGGCTGGAGAAGGCTCCCTCCGGCGTATTCCATGTTCCGAGAGCACTGCGAAGACTCGAGGAGATGAGGGCCGGCCGGGTTCCGTTTGGCTTCGCGCCGTGGCGCTGGATCAGCTTCGCGGCATGGTGGCACGCCAACGCAGGGGGGGGGCGTTGAGAAGAACGACCATCGTCAGCGTCGTGGGGGCAAGGCCCCAGTTCGTCAAGCTTGCTCCGCTGTGCCGGGAGGTCGGCCGGTCGGGTACTGTTTCGCACCGGATCATCCATACCGGGCAGCATTACGATTACGCCATGTCGAAGGTGTTCTTCGACGAGTTGGGGATTCCCGCCCCCGATTGCGACCTCGAGGTTGGCTCGGAATCCCACGGAGTCCAAACCGGGGAGATGCTGCGGCGGATCGAGGAAGTGCTCCGGAAGGATCCGCCCGACTGGGTGATCGTCTACGGGGACACGAACTCGACCCTCGCCGGAGCGCTCGCCGCGGCGAAGATCGGGATCCCGGTGGCCCACGTGGAGGCGGGGCTGCGCAGCTACCGGAAGGCGATGCCCGAGGAGATCAACCGGGTCCTGACGGACCATCTCTCCACACTCCTTCTGTGTCCCACGGAGAATGCGGCGGCGAACCTGCGGAAGGAGGGTTTTTCCAGGTTCCTCGACGGCGGAGGGCTTGCGGAACGCAGAGAACGGGAGCCTGCCGGTACTGCGATGGCGGCTTCCATCGACGACCCGTTGGTAGCCAACGCCGGGGACATCATGCTCGACGCATTGAGGATGTGCCTTGAATTGGCGGTGACAAGGTCGGTGCTCCTCGAGCGACTCGGCTTGTCTCCGGGGGAGTACCGGCTGGTCACGGTCCACCGGGCGGAGAACACCGACGACCCGGAAAGGCTGAGGGCGATCCTCGGGGCGATTTCTGGATCGGGAGAAACCTGGCTCTTTCCCGCCCACCCCCGCTGCCGGAAGGCTATACGCCTGCACGGCATCTCGCCGGGAGAAAATGTCCGGGTCACGGAGCCTGTGGGCTACCTGGACATGCTCGTGCTCGAGAAGAACGCCCGGGTGATCGCGACTGACAGCGGCGGCGTGCAGAAGGAGGCGTACCTACTTGGGATCCCCTGCGTCACGCTCCGGGATGAAACGGAATGGGTGGAGACCCTCGCGGGGGGAAAGAACCGGCTGGCCGGGAGCGATCGGGGCAGGATTCTGGCCGCCCTCGCGGAAGCCGGGAAGATGAAGCGGTTCAGCCCAGGCGGCGCCTTCGGCAGAGGGGACGCGGCCTCCCGGATCCTGTCGTTGCTCGAGGCCATTCGGATTGTGGGGCGCCCAGGAGGGGTGGATGCCTGCGGGTAAGTCCGGGAACGCGTCCCGCCTCGCGATCCGCGGGCCGTTATTGGAAGGAGGGTCGTTCCGATGCAATTCATGGACCTGAAGGCCCAATTCGCAGCGTACGAAAGCGGAATCCGGTCTCAGATCGAAGAAGTTCTCCAAAGTACCCGGTTCATCCTCGGGCCGAAAGGGATGGAACTCGAAAACAGGCTTGCCGCATACACGGGAGCCAGGCACGCCTTCGGATGTTCATCCGGGACGGATGCCCTCATCCTTGCGCTCATGGCGATCGGGGTACGGCCCGGGGACGAGGTGATCACGACGCCGTTCACATTCATCGCGACCGCGGAGGCGATCTCCCTCCTTGGGGCCACTCCCGTCTTTGTCGATATCGAACCGTCCACGTTCCATATCGACCCGGGAAAGATCCCGGCGGCCATCACCCCCCGGACGCGCGCGATCATCGCGGTGAGCCTGTTCGGGCAGTGCGCCGCAATGGAAGAAATCTCCGCGGTTTGCGGGGATCGGGACATCTGCATCGTTGAAGACGGCTGCCAGTCCCTGGGGGCGTCGCGAAACGGCACGATGTCCTGCAATTTTCCCAAGGTCGGTGTCACGTCGTTCTTCCCGTCGAAGCCCCTGGGGTGTTTCGGCGATGGGGGTATGGCATTCACCTCCGACGGGGTGGTCGCGGACCGGATCCGGGGGCTCCGGAACCACGGCCAGTGGGAGCGGTATCGCCACCGAATGGTTGGGATCAACGGCCGGCTCGACGAGATCCAGGCGGCGGTTCTCCTGGGGAAACTCCCCTATTTCCGCGAAGAGTTGGTCATCCGGGAGGGGATCGGGCGACGATACGACGAGAATCTCGGGGACGTCGTGACGGTACCGGTGACGGCCCGGGGAAATACACACGTCTATGCGCAATATTCCATCCGTACCTCCCGCCGTGACGAACTGGCACGCTATCTGGACCGTTTCGGCATTCCGACGGCGGTGCATTACCCCCTGCCGCTGCACCTTCAGGAGGCGTTCCGGCATCTCGGCTGCGTCGAAGGCGACTTCCCGGAGGCGGAAGCGGCTTCGCGCGAGATTCTTTCCCTTCCGATGTCCGCGTTCCTGTCCGGGCCGGATCAGGGCGAAGTCATCCGGCGCGTTCGGGAATTTTTCGGGTAACAGGGCCCGTGAAATGACCCGACGGAACATTGATGCGATCTGCCTCCCGGTCGGGGTGAGATGAAACGTGTTCTGATCATCTCCTGGTTCTTCCCGCCCCTGAGGGGAATCGCATCCCTGCGTGCAGGGAAGTGGGCGAAGTATCTCCCGGACGCGGGATACTGGCCCATCGTCATCACGGCGGAGAAATCCGTCTACGGGGATTCGGATCTTCCGGTAGAGCTGCCCCGCGGCGAGGTCCACGAGGTTCCCTATTTCGACCCCTTGATGAAGGCCCGTAAACGGGTGCTGCCGCCTCCGCCTCCGGTTTCCGGGCCCCCGAAGCCGTCTCTGGACAATCGCCTCCGGGAAGCCGTATTCCGTCTCGGGACCCGGCTGGCCGGGCCTTTCGAGTCCCGCGGCTGTCTGACCGTCCCGGCGAGGTTGCCGGGTTTCTACGAGTTTTGGGCGCTGTCATGCGCCCGTGTCGTGGAGGAGGTTCTCCGACGGTACGGGGGGGAGGTTCGGGCGATGGTCAGCAGTTCCGGGCCGCCAGCCTCCCATCTTCTCGCATTGCACGTGAAGCGGAGACACCCGGAAATCCGATGGGTCGCCGATTTTCGGGACCTTTGGACGCGGAACCCCAATTTCCGGGGGATGTTTCCGTTTACCTGCCTGGAAGGGGCTTTGGAGCGCAGGGTACTATCACAGGCGGATGCCGTGGTGACGGTTTCCGAGGGGCTCGCCGACGCCTTGCGGCCCGGTTGTCCCGCGAAGGTCTACGTCATCGAGAACGGTTTCGACGAGGAGGATCTGGACTCGATCCCCGCAACGGTCTCCGGCACGGGGGCCTTTACGCTGGTGTATACGGGGACAATCTACGTTTCCCGCCAGGATCCCGCCCCCCTCTTCGCGGCGCTGAAGGCCCTTCTTTCGCAGCGTATCGTGCAGGAGTCGCGCCGCATCCAGGTGAGGTTCCTTGTGACAAACCGGCAGGGCAGGGATTATCTGGAGGAACTCGTCGAATCGTACGGCCTGCGGGATACTGTCCGGGTCGAAGCGGCCCTCGCGCACCGGGATGCGATCGGGATCCAGAAGGGTGCGGACGCCCTGCTGCTGCTCGAGAGGGATCCGGAGACTTCCAACGACCAGGGCGTTCTCACGGGGAAGGTATTCGAATACCTCGCCACCCGGAAGCCCATCCTCGGCGTGGGTTTCGGCCCTGGGGGAGAGTTAGGGCAGCTGCTCGGCTCCTCCGGGCTGGGGAACCCGCTTGGCCGGGATACGCTCCGTATCCGGCAGACCCTGGAGAGGATGATCGCCGCAAAGAGGGCGGGTACGGCGGACCGGCTGGTGACGCCGGACGAGGAATTCATCGCCCGCTTCTCCCGGAAGAAACAGGCGGCGCGGCTCGCGGAGTTGCTCGACTCCCTGTCCCGCGATTAGTCGCCTAACCCTCCCGCCTTTCCTTCTCCTTCATCAGCGCGATTTCCTGTGTCATCTTCTTGTTCATCTGGTGGAGCTTCGAGATGGCGATCGAAAAGTGGATGAGGATCAGCAGGATGAAGAAGATGGCGATCAAGAAGAGGAACGACGGCGGGTAAACGATCCCCAAGGCGTGGGCGAGGCTGTCCAGCCAGTTCTTCTTCAGCGACAGGACCAGGATGACCACGCTGCCGAACAGCCACAAGATCGAGTACTCCTCCCGCAGTTTCCGACGCCGCACCATCTCCAGAATGTAAAGGAGCAGGGCGGCGGAGGCGACGATCGAGAGGATGGTTACCCGGCTCACCCGAATCTCCGGATGCGGTTGATGAGGTAGGAGAGCGTCACCTTCACCATATAGTACACCGCCCGGAAGGCGGTGATCGACGATTTTCCCTCGGCCCGGTCGTACATGCGCACCGGCACCTCGACGGCCCTGCTTTTCAGGCGGTGCATCAGGATGAAGGCGTCCACCTCCGGGTAATCCGACGGGTAATGGTGGGAGTAGAACTCGATCAGGGCTCGGTTGATGGCGAAGAAGCCCGAGGTCGGGTCCGTCACTCTGTACCCTGTGGTGAGGTTGACGAGAAGGCGGAAGAACCTGATGCCGAAGATCCGCGGGATGCTCGCTCGGTATTCCGTCTCCCCGAGGAACCGGGAGCCGATGACCGCGTCCGCCCGCCCCGCTAGGATCGGCTCCAGCACCTTGGGGATGTCCTCGACCTCGTGCTGCCCGTCCCCGTCGATCCGCACGACGGCGTCGTAGCCGCGGTCGCTCGCGTACAGGAACGCCGTCTGCACCGCGCCGCCGATCCCGAGGTTGCACGGGAGGTCCAGGACGATCGCCCCCGCCTCCCTCGCGGCGTCGGCCGTTCCATCCGTCGACCCGTCGTTCACGACGAGCACGTCGTAGGGGAATCGCTCCCGGAGCGAACGGACCAACCCCCCGATCGACCGCTCTTCCTGGTAGGCGGGGAGGACGACCAGGGTGCGCGGGGAAGTTCCTTCCATGCCCGGATTCATACCATGAATATATTACGTTGGTACAATAAGAACATGGCGCTGCTGAATGTGACGACACGAAGGGTTCCCGGATGAAGACGACGCGGACGCTTCGGCGCGCCTCGCAATGGACGGTCTTCGCGATCTTCGTATTCCTCTTCCTGAACACGGAGTACAAGGACAACGACGTCCTTCCGTACGCGGTCAACCTGTTTCTCCGGCTCGATCCCCTGATGGCCGGGGCCGCCACCCTTGCGGGGCGGGCGCTCATCGGGCTGGTCTGGCCCGCGCTGGTCGTCGCGCTCCTCACGGTCGCGCTGGGCCGCTTCTTCTGCGGATGGTTCTGCCCGCTCGGCGCCGTGATCGACGCCGCGGGGGCGACCATCTTCCGGAAGGCGCGAAGGAAGGACGCCGTCCCGGCATCCTGGCGGAGGTACAAGTTCCTCGTCCTCTTCTTCCTCGCCGCTTCCTCGCTGTTCACGCTGCAGTGGGTCTTCCTCTTCGACCCGATCAGCATCCTCATCCGGACGTTCACCGTCTCCGTCTTCCCCGCGCTGAACCTTGTTATCCACCGGATCTTCGACGGTCTCTACCGGGCGCCCGGGCCGATCCCCGGGATCTCGGAACCGGTCTATGGGTTCCTCAAGTCCCACTTCCTCGCCTTCGAGCAGCCGGTCTTCCGCACCTCCGCGATCGTGGGGCTCCTCTTTCTCGGCATCCTCGCCGCGGAAGCGTACCAGCGTCGGTTCTGGTGCCGGAACCTGTGCCCCCTCGGGGCGCTGCTGGCGCTCTTGGGGCGGTTCGGGTTCTTCCGCCGGCGGATCACGGCGGAAGGGTGCACCCGCTGCGGCCTGTGCG
>Ga0316603_10000556_pt1 | contig 18929 bp, 17 predicted proteins | sample OWC_soil_day10_n_FD_207649 | JGI IMG/M metagenome (GOLD analysis project Ga0316603, IMG submission 207649) | Wetland soil microbial communities from Old Woman Creek delta, Ohio, United States - OWC_soil_day10_noCT | ecosystem: Environmental > Terrestrial > Soil > Wetlands | place: USA: Ohio... | reverse complement strand
GCAGTTCACGGCGCAGGATCTTGCCGATGTTGGTCTTCGGCAGGGGCTCGGTGCGGAACTCGATGAGCTTCGGCACCTTGTAGGCCGTAAGGTGCTTCTTGCAGTGCTCGAGCAGCGCCGCCTCGGAGAGCTCCGGATCCTTCTTCACGACGACGATCTTCACCGCCTCGCCGGTGCGCTCGTCGATCTCGCCGATCGCTGCAACCTCCATCACGCCCGGATGCAGCATGACGACGTCCTCGACTTCGTTCGGGAACACTTTGAAGCCCGAAACGATGATCATGTCCTTCTTGCGGTCGGTGATCTTGAACCGACCTTGCTCGTCCATGAAGCCCATGTCACCGGTGCGGAACCAGCCGTCGCGCGTGAAAACCTTGGTGGTCTCATCCGGTCGCTGCCAGTAGCCACGCATCACCTGCGGGCCGCGGATCGCGATCTCGCCCACCTGACCGACCGGCAGGAACTCGCCGTCGTCGTCGAGGATCGCTGCCTCGGTCGAAGGAATCGGCACGCCGATGTTGCCGCTCCACTCCTCGATGTTCAGCGGGTTGGAAATGGCGATCGGCGAGGTCTCGGTCAAGCCGTAGCCCTCGATCAGCGGTACGCCGGTGGCGGCCTTCCACTTCTGCGCCACTGCGCGCTGCACCGCCATGCCGCCGGCGGCGCAGATCTTCAACGCGTGCAGGTTCAGTTCGGAGAACCCCGGCGCGTTCAGCAGCCCGTTGTACAGTGTGTTCACGCCGATCATCGCGGTGATCGGGGTCTTCTTCAGCAACTGGATGAAGGCCGGGAGATCACGCGGGTTGGTCACCAGGATGATGTGTGCGCCAATTTTCATGAACACCAGGTTCACCGTCAGCGCGAACACGTGATACAGCGGCAGCGGTATCAGCGTGGTTTCCTTGCCATCGAGCAGATCCCGCGCGATCCACGGCGCCACCTGCTGCAGGTTAGCCACCATGTTCGCCTGGGTCAGCATTGCGCCCTTGGCCACACCGGTGGTTCCGCCCGTGTACTGCAGGAACGCCAGGTCATCGAGCCGGATCGACACGTCGTCCAGCGCCTGCGCGTGGCCGGCCGCCAGAGCCTCGGTGAAGCCGATCGTCTTGGCGAGGTGCCACTCCGGGACCATCTTCTTGACGTGCTTGACGACCAGGTTGGTCAGCATCCGCTTGAACGCCGGGAACATGTCGCCGATCTGCGTTGTGATGACGGTGCGCACCGGCGTGCGGGCGATGACCTCCTCGAGCGTGTGTGCAAAGTTTTCCAGCACGACAATCGCCGTCGCGCCCGAGTCCTTCAGCTGATGCTCGAGTTCCCGCGCCGTGTACAGTGGGTTAGTGTTCACTACCACGATGCCCGCCCGCTGCGCCCCAAACAACGCGATGGGGTACTGCAGTAGGTTCGGCAGCATGATCGCCAGCCGGTCGCCTTTCTTCAGGCCAGCCACCTTCTGCAGGTAGGCGCCGAAGTCGCGGCTCAGGTGATCCAGCTCGCGATAGGTGATCGACACGCCCATATTCCCGTAGGCGGGCAGGTCGGCGAACCGCGCGCAGCTGGTTTCCAGGATTTCCTTGAGGGAGTTGTAGGCCGTGTAGTCCACTTCGGCCGGAATCCCTTCGGGGTACAGCTTCAACCAGGGTCGTTGCATGGCACCTCCTCAGTCTATGTATTGCCAATCTGTTACCCCCTTTGTAGGTGGCGCGCCGCAGCATCGGCTGCGCAAGGTCAAAGCTCGGTGCGTCAGCCGCGGGTGCAGCAGCGATTCGGCCGGCAGCTATGCTCGGCAGCGAGATTCGCGCCCGAATGAAACCGTCCGACGCCCTGACAAGCCCACCGGCGCTGCGCTGGCCAGCGGCGGCGGCTGACCCGCGGCTGGTGACGATCGAATCGTTTGTGCTGATCGGCCGTCCGGCCGACAAGGTGTTCGAGTTCGCTACCAACGCCTCGCTGTGGACCCACTGGCACCCGGCGACCGAGTCGGTCGTGGCGCCGCCGCGGCCGCTACAGCCGGGCGATCGGGCGATGGAATCGATCCGCGCCGGGCGCCGGCGCTTTTCGGCGACGTGGACGGTGCTGGCGTGCGAGCCGCCGACGCTGTGGGTGATCGCAGCGAGCCCTCCGGAGGGCGACGCGCGCATCGTCTACGAACTGCGTGCCGACGGCGGAACGCTGACGCGGTTCTTCCGGACACTCTCTTACCGTTCCAGCCGCTGGCCGTGGACGATGTTCGACGCCAACCTGACGCGCTCGGTGCTGACCCGGCAGTCCGAGCGCGCGCTGGCTAACCTGAAGCGCGCGCTGGAGGGCGGCAAGTTTGGTTGAGGCCGCCGCCACAGGTGCTTCCAGTATGCTGCCGCGGGTTTCGAATCCGGCGTGAATGCGGCCGGGAGCTGTGGCACCGCGCCGCTCGGAACTTCAATCACAATCCTGCATTGACTAGTGACATTCACGCAATCGATGAACAGCAGCGACAGCTCGCCTTCGGCCCAGACGGCCACTCCTGGACTTGCACAGGAGATCGCCGAGGAGATCGTCCGGACTCTGAACCTCGAAGTGGCCCCGGCTGAGATCGATCCGAGAGCTCCGCTTTACGGCGACGGCCTGGGACTGGACTCGATCGACATCCTGGAAGTGGCGTTGCTCGTTTCGCGCAAGTACGGCTTCCAGTTGCGTGCCAACGACGAGAGCAATGTGCGGATCTTCGCTTCACTAGAAAGCCTGGCCAGCCACGTCGCCGCGCACCGGACCAAGTGATCGCCAGGCAGCGCGCTGCTCTTGCTGCAGTGATGGCCGGTGCTGCGGGATGCCTGGCGCTGGCGTACCTGAGTTCCACCGGCCGGTTGCCTGCGCTGCTCTCGGTCTGTATCGCTCTGACACCTCCGCTCGTCGGCACAGTGGCCCTATGCTGGCATTCGCGTCTGCGTTGGCCCGTACTGCTGGCGGCGGTCGCACTCGTCGTCGTTGCCGCGCTACAGCTGGATCGTCTGGCACAACACATCAGCGTGCTCTGGTTCGTGCAGCATGTCGCCGCGCACACGATGCTTGCGCTCGTCTTCGGGCGGACGCTGCTGCCCGGTAAGGTTCCGCTCACGACACGCATTGCGCGGGCCGTGTTGCCGTCGATGCCAGAGGCGGTCGTCAAGTACTCACGGGGCGTGACGCTGGCCTGGACGATCTATTTCGTTACGATGACAGTGGTGTCGGTGGCGATCTACTTTGGCAGCAGCACCGCGGTCTGGTCCACCTTCGCGACTGCAGTGTCCGGACCGCTGGTGGTGTTGATGTTCGTGCTCGAGTTCGCAGTCCGTCGTTGCGTGCTGCCCGCCAGTCATTGCGGCACGATCGCGCAGTCCGTGGCCGGCTTCCGCGCGCTGATGCGCGAAGCGGCCGCGCGGCCGCCCTTGCCGGCGCGTCAGCCGCATGGGTAACTGGGCCGCCGCGCTCAACACCGCCCCGCAGCTCGCGGATGTGTGGCCATTGGTGGCACACGGTCCGGGCGGGCTGGATCGCACCTTTGCCTGGCGGGGCGGCCGGTCGATCAGCGTCGCCGGTTTCCTGTGCGACGTCGCTGCAGTTGCGGCACGACTGCCACCCACCACGCATGTGCTCAACGCCTGCAGCGATCGGTATCTGTTCGCCGTAAGCCTGGCCGCCGGCATGCAGCGCGGCATCGTTACGTTGCTGCCACCGGCGCGCACGTCGGGCGTGATCGCGCATCTGCGCGCCGAGGCGCCGGACCTCGCCCTGCTTGTCGACCATGCGGAGGATGCGGAGGCGAGCGGCGGGCTGCCGGTACACCGCATCGAACTGGGCATGCATGCGGCGCCGACGACGCCGCTGTCGATCCCGCAGTTCCCCGGTACGCAGCTGGTGGCGCGCATGTATTCGTCCGGTTCAACTGGCCAGCCGCAGCCGCAGCCGAAACTCTGGGGCAGCCTGGTGCGCAACGCGGCGGCGCAGGTGCAGCGGCTGGCGGAGGCGGCCCCCGATGGCATCGCCCTGCTCGGCACCGTGCCGGCGCAGCACTGTTACGGCTTCGAGTCGACCGTGCTGGTGGCCCTCGCGGCCGGTGCCACGCTGACGGCGTCGCGGCCGTTCTTTCCGGCCGACATCGCTGCCGAACTCGAGCAGCTGCCGCGGCCACGCGGGCTCGTCACGACGCCGTATCACCTGCGTACCGTGCTCGACGCGGGGCTCGCGCTGCCACCGATCGATCTGTTGCTGTGTGCGACGGCGCCGTTGACACCGGCACTGGCGAATGCCGCCGAGCAGGCATTCCGCGCGCCCTTGCTGGAAATCTACGGCGCGACCGAATGCGGACAGTTGGCAATGCGACGCACAACTCGCGAGCAGCACTGGACGCTGTATGCCGGCGTCAGCGTGACGCTGCACGACGGCCGCGCCTGGGCCAATGGCGGGCACGTGCTGACACCGACGCCGCTCGCCGATCTGATCGAGCCCGCGGGCGCGGGCGGATTCGTGCTGCTCGGCCGCGAGGCCGATATGGTCAACATCGCCGGCAAGCGCAGTTCGCTCGCCTACCTGACACAGGTGCTGTTGAATGTGCCCGGCGTCGTCGACGGCGCGTTCTTCATTCCAGAGGAAGAAGAGGCGGCGGACGGCGCGAACATCACGCGCCTTGCCGCGGCGGTCGTCGCCCCCGGCCAGTCATCGAACGCGCTAATGGCAGCATTGCGCGAAAACCTCGACCCGGTGTTCCTGCCGCGCCCGCTGCTGCTGGTTCCTGCGCTACCACGCAGCGCGACGAGCAAGCTGCCGGTGACCGAACTGCGCGCGCTGTTGCGCTCCGCGCGGCCGTCGGCATGAGCACGCTCGTCCTGCATGCCCCCTTGCCATTGCCGACCGATCACCCGGCGCTGGCCGGCCACTTTCCCGGGCAGCCGATCTATCCCGGCGTCGTGCTGCTCGATGCGGCGATCGGCGCGATCGAGGCGCACTTCGGCGGCTCGGTGCGCGGCCTGCCAGTGGCCAAGTTCCTGGCGCCGGTGCGCCCAGGCATGACGCTGATGCTGCATGCCGAGCGCGGCACCGCCGATGTGCACTTTGAGCTTGCGACGACCGACGGTGTGCGCGTGGCGACCGGCACTGCCCGGCTGCAAGTGGAGGACGCGTGAGCACCTCCGCGCCGGCCGACTGGGCCCAGCGCGACGAGCGCGGCAGCCGCGCTGCGCTGACGTTGATGTGCTGGCTTTCGCTCGGACTCGGTCGCACGGTGTCGCGCCTGGTGTTGCCCTTCATTGCGTTGTACTTCCTGCTCGCCGCGCCGACGGCGCGGCGCGCTTCGCGCGCCTATCTCGCGCGCGCACTCGGTCGGCCCGCGACGTGGATCGACGTGCTGCGCCACTTTCATACGTTCGCGTCGACAGTGCACGACCGTGCGTTCCTGCTCAACGACCGTTTCGACCAGTTCGAGATCGAAATCGAATCCGCCGACGAGGTTGATCGGGCGCTTGCCGCGGGGCCCGGCGCGTTTCTCGTCGGCGCGCACTTCGGCAGCTTCGAGGCGCTGCGTGCCGCCACGCGCAGCGCTGCGGCTCAGGGACGGCACCACGAAGTCACGATGGTCATGTTTGAGGACAACGCGCGGCGGATCAACGCCGCACTCGCCGCGATGAACCCGCGCGCGGTGTCGCACGTCATCGGACTCGGTCGTCCGGACGCGATGTTGCAGGTCCAAGGGGCACTGGACGACGGACACCTGGTCGGGTTCCTCGCTGATCGCACGCTGGCGAAGCAACCGACGCTCGCCGTGCCGTTTCTCGGCGAGGCGGCGCCGTTTCCGCTCGGTGCGTTCCGACTCGCCGCGCTGCTGCGGCGGCGTGTGCTGCTGATGCAGGGGATCTATCTCGGCGGTCACCGTTATCGCGTACGGTTTGCACCGATCGCGGATTTCTCCTCGATGGCGGCGGGTGATCGCGACGCTGCCGTGCAGGAAGCGGTGCGCCGCTACGCGGCGGAGCTCGAGCGGGCCTGCCGGGCGCATCCATACAACTGGTTCAATTTCTTCGACTTCTGGAAAAGCGACGGTGACTCGGCTCGCTAAGGCACTGGCGGGCACGCTGCTTGCGCTTTGCTCGCTCCACGCCGCGGCCCAGTGGTCCGTGAGCGACCTGATGACCGCGCTCGCCGCGCGCGGCGACGCCGACGCGACGTTCATCGAGCATCGCTACGTCCCGGTGCTGGACGCGCCGGTTCAATCCTCGGGAACCCTGCGCTTTGTCGCGCCCGATCGGCTCGAGAAGCACACGCTGCAGCCGCGGGCTGAATCGATGGTGCTGGCCGGCAGCCAGCTGACGCTGCAACAGGGCCAGCGTACGCGCAGCCTTGCGCTGTCGGACCTGCCGGACAACGGCCTGGCGATCAACAGCCTGCGCGGCACAATGGCGGGCGACCTCGCGGCCCTGCGTCGCGGCTGGACTGTGGCGCTGATCGGCGAGCGGCGCATCTGGACGCTCGTCCTGACCCCGCTGTCCGCATCGGTGGCACAGTACATCGAGACGGTGCTGATCGAAGGTCGGCAGGACCAGATCGACCGTATCGAGATCCGACAAGCCGACGGCGTGCGCTCGGTGATGCAGATCGTGCCGGTGCCGGCGGCCAGGTCGGCCGACAAGCCGCGATGACGCAACGCGGGCGCGCGACGCTGCTGATCTGGCTGGTGCTGATGGCGGTCGCCGCATGGCAGGCGGCACGCACGCCGATCCGCACCGATCTGTCCGTCTTCCTGCCGCGGTCGCCCGCCCTCGAACAGCAGATCCTGATCGAGCAGTTGCGCGCCGGTGCGCTCGCGCGCCTCGTACTGGTCGGAATCGAGGGCGGCACAGCGGAGGACCGCGCACAGGCTTCACGCACTCTGGCCGAGACGCTGCGCGCCGATGCGCAGTTCGTGCAGGTCGCCAACGGCGACGGCCAGTCACTGCAGACCGATCGCGCCTTCGTCTTCAAGCAACGCTATCTGCTGAGCCCGACGGTCGATGCGGCGCGCTTCTCGGTCGACGGACTGCGCGCAGCGATCGGCGAGACGATCCAGGCCGTGGCCGCCCCGGCGGGCATGCTGGCCGCATCGCTACTGCCGCGCGATCCGACCGGTGAGACGCTGCAGCTGATCGACACGCTGGCAGGACCGGTGTCTCCGCGTCGCGAGTCCGGCGTCTGGGCTTCGCGCGATGGCGAACGCGCTCTGTTGATGGTCGCCCTGCGCGCACCCCTGATCGACTCCGACGCTCAGCAACGCGCACTGGCGACGCTGGATGAACGCTTTGTCGCGCTGAATCGACCGCAACTGCACATGCTGAAGACCGGTCCGGCGGTGTTCGCCGCCGAATCGCGCACACGCATCATCACCGAGGTCGCGGCCCTGAGCTCGCTGAGCACCGTACTCGTCGTCGCGCTGCTGTGGTTTGCCTACCGCTCGCTGCCCACACTGCTGCTCGGTCTGGTGCCGGTGACGTGCGGCGTGCTCGCTGGCATCGCTGCTGTCGGCGCAGGCTTTGGCTACGTGCACGGTGTCACGCTGGCTTTCGGCGTGACGATGATCGGCGAAGCAGTGGACTATGCGGTGTACCTGTTCGTGCAGGCCGAAGGCGGGCACGACCCGGCGCGTTCGGCCGCCTGGACGCAACGTCTCTGGCCGACCCTGCGCCTCGGCATGGCGACCTCTATCGTTGGCTTCGGCGTCCTGCTGCTGTCCGGATTTCCGGGCCTGGCGCAGCTCGGCCTGTTCGCCATCGTCGGCCTGATCGCGGCTGCGCTCGCCACACGCCACGTCCTGCCCTTGCTGGTGCCGCGCGGATTCAAACTGCGCGACCTGTCATCGATCGGCGCGCGGCTCGAAGCCGGCATGCGGGGCCTCGCGCGCTGGCGACGCTTGATCTGGGTGCCCTGCCTCGCCGCCGCTGCGATCATTGTCTGGAAGGCCGACCGGCTCTGGCAACGCGAACTGACCGCGTTGAGTCCACTGTCGCTCGATGCGCGGCAGCTCGATGCGACGCTGCGCGCCGACCTCGGCGCGCCCGACGTTCGCTACATCGTCGCGGTGCCCGCCATGACTCGCGAAGAGGCACTGCGCGGCGCCGAAGCCAGTGCGGCGCGGCTGGCCACGCTGGTTGAGCAGGGTGCCCTGTCGCACGTCGATACGCCGACGCACTTTCTGCCGAGCGAGGCAACGCAGCGCGAGCGCCAGGCAGCGTTGCCGCCCACAGCCGAGTTGCAGTCGCGCCTGCACGCGGCACTCAAGGGGCTACCGCTACGTGCGGAGAAGCTGCAGGGTTTCGTCGAGGATGTCGAGCACGCGCGTCAGGCCCCGCTGCTGGCGCCCGAGTCGCTGGCCGGCACTTCGCTCGCGCTCGCCTTGCAGTCGCTCCTGGTCGAGCGCGAGGCCCCGGCCGCAGGCGAACCCGCGTGGCTGGCACTGCTGCCGTTGCATGCCCCACCGTCCCACACGATCGACGTCGCAGCCCTGCGGACGACGCTGGCCGGCGTCGATGCCGGCGGACGACCGCCGCTGCTGCTCGACATGAAGGCGGCGACCGACACGATGTACGCCGATTACCTGCACGAGGCGGCGTGGCTCGCCGGCGGGGCGGCCATCGCGATCATGCTGTTGCTGGCCGCGAGCCTGCGCAGCGTGTCGCGGCTGGCGCGCGTCGTGCTGCCGCTCGCGGCCGCAGTGCTCTGCGTCGTCGGCGGATTGATCGCGGCCGGCGTGCAACTGACACTGCTGCACCTCGTCGGCCTGCTGCTGGTGCTCGCGGTCGGCTCCAACTACTCGCTGCTTTTCGACCGGCGCAGCCGGCCGGACCCCCATTCCACGGCATCGGAAGCGACGCGCATGGTGGTGTCGGTCGCGGTGGCTGCCGCCACCACCGTGCTGACTTTCGGTGTGCTCGCGTTTTCCAGCGTGCCCGTGCTCGGCATGATCGGCAGCACGGTGGCGCCGGGAGTCATCCTCGCGTTCCTGTTCTCGGCCGCGCTCGCACAGCCGCCGTATCACCATGAACGAAACTGAGCGGCTGGCGATCCGCGTAGACCGCGTCGGCTCCGCCGCGGTCGGGCCCGCGCCGACGCTGGTACTGCTGCCCGCCGCCGCCTCAACCGCCGATGACTTTCTGCGCGAAGGCTTTTTCGACGAGTTGAACGCGCATGGCGTCGCGGCGACGATCGTCCGCAGCGAAGTGCCGGTCGACATGTACGCGGCCGATCGCATCGGTGCGCTGCTGCGCGAGCAGGTACTTCGTCCACTGAGCGCCGAGGCAAGCGGCCCGGTCTGGATCGTCGGCATTTCGCTCGGCGGCATGACGGCACTGGCCTGCGCCGAGGCGCATCGCGAACTCATCGATGGCGTGTTCGCGATTGCGCCGTGGCCGGGATTCCGTCCAGTGTGGAGCGACATTCCCGCCGCAGGTGGCCTCGCTGCGTGGGCCGCGCGCGAACGCGGCGTCCAGTTTGACGACGAGCGCCGGGTCTGGCGCTGGCTGGGCGAAGGTCCGCACGTCAGGCCAGAGATCGTCATCGGTTACGGCCGGCACGACCGCTTCGCCGAGGGCCAGCAGTTGCTGAGCGAAGCGCTGCCGCCGGAACATCGACTGCTCGTCGACGGCGCGCACGACTGGCCCACCTGGCGAGCGCTCTGGCGATTGTTCCTTGCGGACCGCGGTCCGCGCTGGAAGGCATCCTCGACCCACGCCCCCGCCGCAGGTTCGATTTCGGGATAATCGCCACCACTCTGCCCTGCAGGGCCGCTCTCACCTCCCCTCCGGCTGTTCGTGCTGCACTTCGTTTCGTATACCGTCGTCACCGGTCTAGGCCGTGGCGTCGACGCGCTCGCTGACGCGCTGGCGCAGCAGCGCTCGGCGCTGGCACCCTGCCGCTTTGAAACGGTGCAGCTCGACACGATGGTCGCCGAAGTCGAGGGACTCGACGCCGCGCCGCTGCGCGCCGATCTCGCCGCGTTCGAATGCCGCAACAACCGGCTGGCGCAGCTCGCGCTCGAACAGGACGGATTCGCCGATGCCGTGCGTGCTGCGCGCGAGCGTCATGGCGCTGCGCGCATCGGCGTCTTCCTGGGCACCAGCACGGGAGGCATCCTCGAGACTGAAATCGCCTATCGACACCGTGACCCGGCCACCGGCGCACTGCCCGCCGCGCTCGATTACCGACGTTCGCAAAACAGCTTCTCCGTCGTCGAATTCGTGCGCTCGTACTTCGATCTGACGGGGCCGGCTGTGGCCGTATGCACCGCGTGCTCGTCGGGCGCGAAGGTCTTCGGTAATGCCCGCCGCATGATCGACGCCGGGTTGATCGATGCCGCCGTCGTCGGCGGGGTCGACTCCCTGTGTCTGACGACGCTTTACGGTTTTCACTCGCTCGAAGTGCTGTCGGCCACCGCATGCCGGCCGTTCGATCCTGAACGCAACGGCATCTCGATCGGCGAAGGGGCCGCGTTCGTGCTGCTAGCGCGTGGGGATGTCGGCGTCGCTCTGCTCGGCGTCGGCGAGTCGAGTGATGCGCACCACATGTCGGCGCCACACCCGCAGGGGCTAGGCGCAAAAATGGCGATGCAAGCCGCGCTGCAGGATGCGCGACTCGCGCCCGACGCGATCGACTACATCAACCTGCACGGCACCGCGACGCCGGCCAACGATGCGGCCGAATCACTGGCGGTGTCGGCGGTCTTCGGGCGCCCGGTCGCCTGCAGTTCGACGAAGGGCGCAACCGGCCATGCGCTCGGCGCCGCCGGCGCGATCGAAGCGGTGATCTCGGCCGTCGCGCTTGAGCGCGGACTGATACCCGGCAGCGCCGGCACGCGGACGATCGACGCGCAACTGCTCCCGGGCTATCGGCTGCGGCCGGAAGCAGCACCGTTGCGCCACGTGTTGAGCAACTCGTTCGGCTTCGGCGGCAGCAATTGCGCGCTCGTGCTGGGCCGGTCGTCATGAGCGAAACCCGCGGCAGACTGAACGCGTGGGTCGAGGGCATCGGGCTCGTCGGCCCCGGGCTCGCCGACTGGCCGCAGGCCGCTGCAGTGTTGCGTAGCGAGGTCGATTACGAGCCGGGACGTTGTGCGCTGCCCGTGCCGCCAGCTTTGCCCGCGGCCGAGCGACGTCGCACCGGTGCGGCTGTTCGCGTCGCTCTCGCCGCGGCAACGGCGGCGTGCGAAGCGGCGGGTCGTCCGCCCTCGACGCTGGCCACCGTGTTCTCGGCCTCGGGCGGCGACGGCGACAATTGCCACGCGATCTGCGAGGTCCTCGCGAGCAGCGAGCGCTTCATTTCGCCGACACGCTTCCACAACTCGGTGCACAACGCACCGGCCGGCTACTGGAGCATCGCGGCACAGGCAATGGCCGCATCAACGAGCCTGGCCGCCTTCGATGCCAGTTTTGCCGCGGGCCTGCTGGAAGCCATCGTGCAGGCACAGGCCAGCCGCGAGCCTCGAATGCTGATCGCCTACGACACTGGCTATCCGGAACCTCTGCATGCGAAGCGCCCGATACCGGATGCGTTCGCCGTCGCGCTGGTGCTGGTCCCCGAACGCAGCGCGCGGGCGATTGCGCAGCTCACCCTCGCCCTGGGCGATGGCACGGTCGAATGCTGCGCGAACCCCGTGCTCGAAACACTACGTGCCGGCAACCCGGCGGCGCGCGCGCTGCCGCTGCTGGCGGTGTTGGCGCAGCGGCGCGCCGGAACCATCGTGCTGGACTATCTCGCGCCGCCGCGGCTTCTGGTGCACGTGGAGTGCCCGGCGTGACGAAGGGGCGGCTCGATCACGCGGCGATCGCCTCGCGCATTCCGCACGACGGCCGCATGTGTTTGCTGCACGAGGTCGCGGCCTGGGACGCGAATTCGATTGACTGCCGTGCGCGCTCGCATCGCGATCCGGCCAATCCATTGCGGTCGCGCAGCCAGTTGTCCGCGGTGCATGGCATCGAATACGCGGCGCAGGCAATGGCGCTGCATGGAGCGCTGCTCGGTGGTGACGACGCCGCGGCGTCGCGACCCGGCTACATCGGCGCAGTGCGGGCGCTGGAACTACATGCCGCACGCCTTGATGACGTCGCGGAAGATCTTGCGGTCCGCGCCGAACGCCTGATCGGTGACGCGAGCCATGTGCTCTATTCCTTCAGCATCCGCGCCGGACCGCGCCTGCTTCTCGAAGGCCGCATCAGCGTCGCGCTCGGCATTGCTGCCTGAACCGCCGATTCAACGCGCGGCCGTAGCACGAACGGACGGTCCACGACGCGCAAGGTTTGCCGCAGCTCAATAAAAGAGCGGGAACGCTGTAAGTTCTCAGAATAACTGCAAACGTAAGTCACGCCTCCCAGAGAAGCATTTGCAACTTCAACGAGAACTGGCCTGGCGCCGTTCTCAAAGAATCTGCAAATTCCCTAGCCTGCGACTGCCTTCGGGCAGTTCCTAAGGTCTCAGTTCGTTAAGGGTTGTCCGACGTCTGCCCCTTGATTGAGGCGTAGCGGCGCATGCCGTGGTGTCAGGGCAGGCGTTGGACAAGCCTCGAGGGAGGAAACCGCGGCTTGCGGAGTGAGGCCGGTCGCGGTGGTGCTATGGGCTTTTGACGGCGTGTAGCGCGACGCGCGGTTCGGCAGGGGTCGCGGCCCGGCGCGGATGCTGTCGAGCGCGGCGGCTGTGCGGTGGCTCGACGTCCGAAATGGGCCGGTCGGGCGTCGCCGCGGACGGTCGCGCCGCAGGCAGCGTCAACACGGCCGCGCGGCGGGTCGTTGCGAGACGTCGCCGGAAGAGGCTGGGGGCACGAAGCCCGGTGCTTGCAATCACGATGGCGAGGGCAGCGGGGGTGGCGCACGGATGCCGGGCGTGCGGGCGAGGATGTCGATGATCCGCATCGCCGCGCCGCAGTGGCGGCAAGCGAAGACAGGCGCGGCGGTGGTCGCGCTGGCCTCGACCGCCTCGTCTGTCTGCGCGGCAGTGCTCGTCGTCGGCGGCAGCAGTCGCCGCGCCGTGGCGAGGTGCTGAACGCGGCCGGCGTTGGCGAGCAGCCCGTAGTGGCGGATGCGGTGGAAGCCGCCGGGCAGCACGTGCAGCAGGAAGCGGCGGATGAACTCCGTGGCCGCGAGCGTCATCGCCTTGTAGCGCGTGCGGCCCTTGGCGCGATAGTCCTTCCAACGGAACCGCACGCCGTGCTCGTCCATGCCGAGCAGTCGGCTGTTGGAGATGGCAGCACGGTGCGTGTAGCGCGACAGGTAGGCCAGCACCGCTGCGGGACCGGCGAAGGGACGCTTGGCGTAGACGACCCACTCGCTGTGACGCAGGGGTGCGAGCCAGCGAGCGAACGCCGCCGGATCGGCGAGCGCAGCGCAGTGGCTGAAGAACTGCAGCCGCCCAGCGCCGTGCCGCCGGAGTAGCTCTTCGCAGAAGCGGCGTCGGAACAGTCTCGACAGCACGCGCACCGGCAGGAAGAAGCCACGCCGGCAGGCGATCCACTGCTGGCCATCGGCCGACAGCCCGCCGCCCGGGACGATGCCGTGCACGTGCGGATGGTGCGTCAACGCCGAGCCCCAGGTGTGCAGCACGAGGGTGGCGCCGATGCGCGCGCCCAGATGCTTCGGATCGGCGGCGATCCTGCACAGCGTCTCGGCGGCGACGTCGAACAGCAGTCCGTAGATGAGGGCCTTGTTCTGGTAGGCGATCTCGGCGATCGGCGCCGGCAGCGTGAAGACGACGTGGTAGTACTCGACCGGCAGCAGGTCGGCCTCGCGGGCGGCGAGCCAGCGCTTGGCAGCGGGCGCCTGGCACTTCGGGCAGTGGCGGTTGCGGCAGGAGTTGTAGGCGATCTGGTCGCGGCCGCAGCCGTCGCAGCGCAGGACGTGGCCGCCCAGCGCCGCACTACGGCAGCGCTCGATGGCCGACATGACCTTCAACTGGGTCAGGCTGAGATGCCCGCGCTGCGCCTGGCGCCAGGCCGCGCCGTGCGCGTGGAAGATGTCGGCGACTTCCAGGGCCGGCCGGCCCACGGCCGCGTCCCTACGGCGCCGGCAAGGTCTCCAGCGGCGAGACCACCTCGCGCAGGATCTCGGTGGCCACCTGCGTGTACAGGACCGTGGTCTCGATCTTCTTGTGCCCGAGCAGCACCTGGATGACGCGGATATCGACCTTCTGTTCCAGCAGGTGGGTCGCGAACGAATGGCGCAGGGTGTGCAGCGACACGCGCTTGTCGATGCCGGCCGTCGTGGCGGCCTGATGGACCGCGCGGTTCAGCTGCCGCGGCGTGATCGGATCGGTCGGATCCATGCCGGGAAACAGCCAGCCGCCGCACAGCATCGTGCCTTGCTGGCGCGCGGCGCGCCACCAGGTACGCAGGGTCTCCAGCAGCACGGGTGACAGCAGCGCATAGCGGTCCTTGCGGCCCTTGCCCTGTTCGACGCGCAGCGTCATGCGGGCGCCGTCGACGTCGCCGACCTTCAGTGCGACGACTTCGCTGGCGCGCAACCCGGCGCCATAGGCGACCGACAGCGCCGCCCGATGCTTCGGACTGCGCACCGCGGCGAGCAGCCGCGCGACTTCCTCGCGGCTGAGCACCACCGGCAACCTGTGCGGCTCGTGAACCGCACTCATCATCGTCATCAGCTCGCCGCGCCCGAGGGTGATCTCGAAGAAAAACCGCAGACCGGTGATGGTCGCGTTGATCGTCATCGAAGACGTGCCCTGCTCGGCCATGTGCAGCTGGAATCGCCGCAGATCCTCTGCCGTGGCCGTGTCGGGCGAGCGGCCGAGGAAGCCGGCGAAGCGGCGCACGGCGCGGATGTAGGCCACCTGCGTCTTGCCGTTGAGCTGGCGCATGCGCAGGTCTTCAATCATGCGCAGGCGTAATGGGCTGACTACCGGAGACGTCGGAAGGACCATGGCTCTGCTCCTGTCGTTGATCGAGGCACGTCGCCTCGATGAACAACATACGGAACAGAACTCAGCCGCCCGAACAGCGACAGCGGCCCATCGAAGGGCTACCGCGCGAGCGGTTTAGTCCGTCGATCCGTTGCAGACATCGCGCTCTCCCGAGAGCGGACGTTGCAACAACTCCTGGAGGCGGCAAGCCTCACGGCAATTTCTCGTACGCCTCGATGAGTTTGCGAACCCCTGTGCCGTCCAGCGCGCCCGCCGACCATTCATGCAATACTTCTGATCGCGTCGCATCCTTACTTGTTATGCAACTGACTGCGCAGGCACAAGGTGGAGTTCGGTGTGACCGATCCGCTAGCGTTTAGCCTCGCTGTTTTCGCCGTCCTCGCGACGCCAGGGCCGACGAACACGCTACTGCTTACGTCCGGTGCGAGAGTCGGACTCTGTCGTTCACTTCCATTGTTGATTGCTGAAGCAGGAGGCTACTCTCTAGCAATCCTTGCTGTCGGCTTGGCGCTCGGCAGGTTCGTGTCAGTCATACCCAACGCGCGCCCGATCTTGAGCATTGCAGTGGCCTCGTATCTCTGCGCCATTGCTTTGAAACTATGGCGGGGAGACGGCGTCCGGACCACAGGAACAGTCACTTGGGTTAACGTCTTCATTACGACGTTATTGAATCCAAAGGTGCTCATCTTTGCGCTCGTCATCATTCCGCTTGATGAACCAAACGCAAAGCACTACGTCGCTGCCTTCCTCGCCATCCTGATTCCGGTCGGGTTATCGTGGATTGCCTTCGGAGCAGCTGCAAGAAAGATCCTTAACCATAGGCTCATCCAACTCGTTCCCAAGGTTGCTTCAATTGCGCTTGTAAGTTTTGCTGTGCTGCTAGTTGGCTCATCTTTGAGCTAGCAGTCGCCTGCGATGGCAGTCCCGCACCTCGGCTGAGAGCCCCGTTTGCCGACGCGCATCGAGAAAGCGAACTGGCGATGCAGCTCAGCAGGTCTGGGGTGCCCTTTCGGGCCTTCGGGATGCGGCGCGATGCGGTCATCTGTGTGCGAAGCGCTACCGGTTGGCAATCCAGACCAATTCGGCAGCTTTCGGAAAAACTAGCAAGTGGGCTCGAACGTCCGATCTTGGCCGAATTGAGTCTATCGAGCGGAAGGCAAGACGCGACCCATCGCAGCCGTAAGCAGTTGACGAAAGCAGTCGCTCTGCTGACCAGGGCGGTATTCGACCGCACGCTGGGCATCCATCCACCGTTGCCGAGGAGTTCGTGACCACGCGCGATGTGCCGCGCATCGCCTGAACCGAAGCTGCATGGGGGTTTCCACGGCGAGAGGGCCGCTGGCCGCACTCGTTAGACTTAAACGTTGGCAGGTTCGAGTCTTCTCTCGCAGTGAATCAACAAGACATGACCTTCATGGCAGCGCAGCAGTTCTCCGGTACCTCACCCGACGTCGTCGTCATCGGCGGCGGCCCTGGCGGTTCGACCGTGGCGGCGCTTCTGGCCGAGAAAGGCCACGATGTGGTGCTGTTCGAGAAGGCACACCACCCGCGCTTTCACATCGGCGAATCGCTGCTGCCGATGAACATGCCGCTGTTCGATCGCCTGGGTGTGCGCACCGAGGTCGAGCGCATCGGCATCATCAAGCACGGCGCCGAATTCGTCTCGCCCTGGCACGAGCACACCAGCCGCTTCTCGTTTGCCGAGGCGATGGACAAGTCTTTCCCCTATGCCGTGCAGGTGCGGCGTTCGCAATTCGACGAACTGCTGTTCCGCCACGCGGCCAAGCAGGGCGCACGCGCCTTCGAAGGCCAGCGCGTCAAGCATGTCGACTTGGATGCGGGTAAGACCGGTGATGGCCGCTCCATCGTCAAGGTGGCCGGTGAAGACGGGGTCGAGACGACCTGGCGGCCACGCTTTGTGGTCGACGCCAGCGGGCGCGACACGCTGCTCTCCAATCAGTTCAATGCCAAGCAGCGCAATCCCAAGCACGCCAGCGCCGCCTTGTTCGGCCACTTCGCCAATGCCCGCCGCACGCCGGGCAAGTGGGAAGGCAGCATCACGCTGTACTGGTTCGACCACGGCTGGTTCTGGTTCATCCCGCTGCTCGACGGCACCACCAGCGTGGGCGCGGTGGCGCACCCCGGCTACTTCAAGGAGCACCGCAAGGGCGCAAGCTTGAGCGACTTCCTGATGCAGACCATCGCGCTCGCGCCCAAGCTCGCCGAGCGCCTGAAAGACGCCACCCTGATCGAGCCGGCGACCAGCACCGGCAACTACGCCTACGACTCCAAGTTCTGCCGCGGCGATCGTTTCGTGATGGTCGGCGACGCGTTTGCCTTCGTCGACCCGATGTTCTCGTCGGGCGTCTACCTGGCCATGAACAGCGCCTTCGAGAGCGCCACCGCGGTCGACCACTGGCTCAAGGGTGAGTTCAAGATCGCCGAGAAGCAATTCCGCCGCTTCGAGAAGGTGATGATCCACGGCCCGAAGATGTTCTCGTGGTTCATCTACCGCATCACCTCGCCGGCCATCCGCAAGATCTTCATGCACCCGCGCAACGTGTGGCGCATGCAGGAGGCTCTGCTGTCCATCCTGGCCGGCGACCTGTTCCGCGGCACGCCGGTGGGGCCGCGCCTGCTGGCCTTCAAGTTCATCTACTACGCCTCGTGCATCGGCATCTGGCCGCAGGCCTTCAAGACCTGGCTCTGGCGTCGCAACAACGTGAAGAATGCGTCGAGCGAGGCGCCGACCGGGGCCGTTTACATCCAGGACCCGGATGGGCGCAGCCGCCCAGCGCAGTCCTGACGCGCAGCCGTAGCACGAACGGACGGTCCACGACGCGCAAGGTTTGCCGCAACTCAATAAAAGACCGCGAACGCCACACAGACTGACAGTTGCTACGGTACCTCGCATAAGCAGGGAGGTTGTATGCAAAGGCTACGTCTGTGGTTGATCGTGGCGGCCCTCGGTATCCTTGCCGGCTGCGCCACGCAGAATGTCTCGCACGCTCCGGGAGCCGACCTGGGCACGATGAAAACCTTCTACGTGCAGAAATTTCCGGCAGACCAGCGCGGCATCGAACTGCTGTTCGTCAAGCAGTTGAATGCATGGGGCTATATGGCGACCGCGGGGACGGCCGACAAGCCGACGGCACCGGTAGACGCGATCATCACCTACCAGGATCGCTGGGCGTGGGACATCACGATGTACATGATTCGTCTCAACATCCAGGTCCGCGACGGGAAGAGCGGCGACATCATGGCCAGCGCCGAATCGATGCGGCCGTCACTTGAGCGCCTCGATCCGCCTGAAATGGTGAAGGAGGTGCTGCAGGCGGCCCTGAAGCGGCCGAAATGAGGTGAGCCCATGTCGAACCGGGTATCCCTGCTACTGCTGTGCTGTGCGTGTGCGCTTGTTTCGGGCTGCGCGACGCCGAGCCGGCCGGAGGCGATGGCAACTACGGCCGCTGCGGCCGCTCACAAAAGCGCTGGAACTGTCATCCTGGAGGTCAGCGGCGGACGGCAAACCAGCTCGACCTACGTGCCGCAGATTTCCAACGAAGACTTCACGACGGCCCTGCGGCGTTCGATCGAACAAGGTGGCGCCTTTGCACGCGTGCCCGCGGCGCTGCCGGCCGACTACCGCCTGCTCGCATACATCGGCCGGCTCGACAGCCCGATGATGGGCATGACCGTGCGGGTCGAACTGGAGGTGGGGTATCAACTGATCGAGACAGCTACAAACCGCAAGGTCTGGGCGCGCGGTATCCACACGCAGTACACCGTGCCGTCCGACAAGGCGTATGCGTTCGTCGATCGCGTGCGCATCGGCAATGAGGCCGCAGCACGCATGAACATCGAGCAAATGCTGAACGAAGTCTCGGCGCTGAAGCTGCCCTAGTGCTCAGCCCGGCTTGCGCGCCTGGAACTCGGCGAAGATCGGCATCGGCCGCTGGTCGACGTAGCGGCGCGCATCCTCGAATCCCGCCGCGCGCAGCGTCGCGACGACCTGCTCGGGCGGTGCACAGGCCTCG
>Ga0316603_10000555_pt1 | contig 18949 bp, 19 predicted proteins | sample OWC_soil_day10_n_FD_207649 | JGI IMG/M metagenome (GOLD analysis project Ga0316603, IMG submission 207649) | Wetland soil microbial communities from Old Woman Creek delta, Ohio, United States - OWC_soil_day10_noCT | ecosystem: Environmental > Terrestrial > Soil > Wetlands | place: USA: Ohio... | reverse complement strand
ACACTAAGTGTCAAAGAGCTGACGGATCTTCTGGGAACCCTGAAGGTCTCCGAATTGATGGTACCCAAGGAGAAAGTGATTACGATCACTCCTGACACTCTTATTGAAGAAGCCATCCAACTGATGCACGATCATAAGATCGGGTGCCTTCCGGTGATCGATCAGGGGAAACTTTACGGGATCTTTACGGAAACGGATGCTTTGGCCCATCTCGTGGATATATTTGGCTCCAAGCAGAAGGGGACGCGCCTCACCGTCGCCTTTGAAGATAAAGCCGGCGCCATGGCAGGAATACTTGAAGTATTTAAGAAACACAATGTGGATGTGATCAGCATCGTCTCTCCCTCTTTTCTGGTCGAAGGGAAAAGGATTGCCGCCATTCGCATTAAGACAGAAAAATACGAACCCATTGCCAAAGATTTGGAGAAAGCCGGCTATCCTGTATTATCCGTAGGCAAATGGCCTTCCGTCTAGTGAACCATCTACAAAGTTCAAAGGCAGGGTCAATAGAGGCCCTGCCTTTTTTTCATACTCTAAAATTTTAGAGCGGCAGGCGGGTAAAGGGAGGTTTGGAAGATGGAACCCACCAACAAACTGGTAAATCCGATGTTGACCGATTTCTACCAGATCACCATGTCCTATGCTTATTGGAAAGCCGGGGTGCACGAGGAGGAGGCGGTCTTTGACCTTTTCTTCCGCCAAAATCCCTTTCACGGAGAATTTGCCATTTACGCCGGACTCGGGGAGAAGCTCAGGTTGTTCGAGAATTTTCATTTTACCGATGATCAGATTGCCTACCTCAAGGAACAAATGCCGCAATGCGAGAAAAAATTTTTCGATTGGCTCAAGAGCGTGGACTGCTCCAGGATGAAAATCTACGCCTTTGAAGAAGGAACGATCTCTTTTCCTCGCGAGCCTTTAATGAGGGTTCAAGGCCCGATCGCGGTTGCCCAGCTGCTCGAAACCTCCGTTTTGACGCTGACCAATTATCCTAGCTTAATGACCACCAACGCGGCGAAATATCGCTTGGCGGTCGGGTTTGATAAGGGCTTGATTGAATTCGGATTGCGAAGGGCACAAGGCCCGGATGGAGGGGTTTCCGCTTCCCGTTACAGTTACATGGGGGGCTTTGATGGGACGAGCAATGTTATGGCAGGCTATCTTTTCGGTGTGCCGATCAAGGGAACGCACGCCCACTCGTATGTCCAGTCTTTTACAGACATTGGGGATTTGAAGAATCATACACTGGAGGGGGCAGACCGAAAGGATTATGATTTTGTCAAAATCGTTTTGGACATCCGAGCCAGCTTGGGTTTCCATTATACAAACGAAGGAGAACTTGCATCCTTTATTGCGTATGCCCAGGCTTTTCCAAAAGAGTTTCTGGCGCTTGTGGATACTTACGACACCTTGAGATCGGGCGTCCCCAACTTTATCTGCGTCGCCCTTGGGCTTCTCAAATTAGGTTACAAGCCCATCGGGGTCAGATTGGATTCAGGAGACCTTTCCTACCTTTCAAAGGAAACGAGGAAAATCTTCAATGAAATGAGCGTCAGGACCGATCCCGCTCTTTCAAAGTTTCTGATTCTGGCCAGCAATGAAATTAACAAGAGCGTCTTGGTCTCACTCAAGCAACAGGGTTATGAAATCGACACGTTTGGCATAGGCACGCATCTTGTGACGTGCGATGACCAGCCTGCCATGGGATGCGTCTATAAACTCGTCGAGGCAAAGGGGGTCCCTCGGATAAAACTCTCCCAGGAATTGAGCAAGATGACCATCCCCGGAAGGAAAGAGGTCTACCGTCTTTTCGGTGAAGACGGCTCCAGCTTGCTGGATCTGATGATCCGAGTGGGAGATCACCCGCCGGAGCCCGAAAAGCGCGTCTTATGCCATCACCCCTTTGACCATATCAAACGAGTTTATGTCACTCCCTCGAAAGTGGTCCCACTCCATCATTGCGTCTGGGATGGAAAAGGGGTTTATCCAGAAGTTCCGTTAAAGGAGTCGAGAGATTATGTTCTGAATCAGCTGCGGCGGACAAGAGAGGACCATCTCAGAGACATCAACCCGACTCCCTACAAGGTGTCGGTGAGCGAAGAGCTTTACAATTACGTTTACCACCTGTGGGCAGAAGAGTCTCCGGTCAAAGAGCTGAAATAAGTGTTTTCGCAGAATATTCACCTACCGTTCACTGAAATATTGAGTGCCGGTCAGTAAAACCTTTCGACAAGACTTAGGGAATCGAAGGGTTGACAATTCCTTAGTATTATTATAATTTCCTTCCATCTTAAAGAGACGGAGGAGGGGAACATGGACTATAAAGCATTTGTAGAAGACCAGATTGCTTCGATCAGAGAAACCGTAGGAACTGGCATTGCGATTAATGCGCTCAGCGGAGGGGTGGATAGTTCGGTCGTGACCGTCCTCGGACACCGTAGCCTGGGCGCCCGGCTCAAGACCGTCTTCATCGAGAATGCTCTCATGCGAAAAGGGGAACCGGAGCGGATTGTCAAAATCTTTGCAAAAATGCGAATTCCTGTGCAACTCGTGGATGCAAGAGCTGAGTTTTTGAGTGCCCTCAAAGGATTGACGGATCCTGAGGAGAAGCGTCATGCCATCACCCACACCTTCTATTCCAAGGTCTTCGGAAGACTTGTCCGCGAGACAGGTGCCACATTTTTGCTCCACGGGACCATCCTCACAGACATCGAAGAGACCGTCGCAGGCATCAAGCGCCAGCACAACATTCTTGCCCAGGTCGGAATCAATCCTGAGAAGGAGTACGGCTATCGGGTTTTGGAACCGCTACAGACTCTTCGCAAGGACGGGGTGAGAAAAGTGGCGAGGACCCTGGGACTCCCTGCTGAAATCGCGAAGAGAATTCCTTTTCCGGGTCCTGCTCTGGCCACGAGGATTGTGGGAGAGGTGACAGAAGAGCGGCTTGAGATCGTCCGAGAGGCCACAGCCATTGTTGAGAAAGAGCTCGCCAAGACCCGGGCGTTTCAATATCTGGCGGTTCTTCTGAATGATAAGGCCACTGGAATCCGCGAGAACAAGCGCGAGTTTGGACAGATTATAGTCGTTCGGTGCATCAACAGCGTGGACGCAAGGACAGCAACGCCGACGAAACTTCCCTGGGAAAAACTTCTTCGGATCAGCAAACAGATCACAGCCATCAAGGGCGTCAACCGTTGCCTTTATGACCTTACTCCCAAGCCTCCGGCAACCGTCGAGTATATCTGATCCGTAGGCTGCGGGTTTTTCTCGATGTTCCCGGGACCGGAACGTGCCGCAAGCCCCGCCGTGCCTGCCCCGTCCTAACGGGGTGGGTGGGGTTCGTTGCGAAAGACAAGGATGAAGTCCGAAAGAAAGAAAAAAGCTCGCTCCCTCTTCTCCTTCAGCGCCTTTCATTTTATCGATGACGGTTTCACGGATTCCCTCTATCTCCTTCTTCCTTTCATTGCCGCCGAGTTGAGCCTTAATTTTAGCCAGGTGGGGTTGCTGAAGGGGGTTTTTTCCGGATCGATGGCCCTGTTTCAGGTTCCGTTAAGCTTCTTGGGTGAGAGGATTGGCGAGTTGACCGTGATTGCCGCCGGAACCTTCGGACTGGCCGGCGGATTCTTACTCCTGGCCAGGGTTCACGGCTTTTCGGCCATTGTGATCTCTCTCATTCTTGCGAAGGTAACGGGGGGAGGACAGCACGGTTTAAGTTCTTCTCTTCTCTCGAGGGTCTTCGAGATTTCCGGCCGGCGGACAGCTATGGGGACTTACAATTTCTCGGGCGATCTGGGAAAAGTCTGCTTTCCATTCTTGCTGGCCTTGATGATCAATCTCTGGGGCTGGAGGCAGGCCGTTTCGGTTCTTTCGGTCTTTGCAGTTGCAGCAGCCGCTGTCCTCTGGGCAGTCGCCAGAGACAAAGAAAAAGATTCTCTTATCTCTCCGCCCCAAGAAGCGCCCCCGGCCAAAAAGGGAAATTGGGGAATTCGGGATTTGAAGAGCTTCTCGTCCCTTTTGACCATTGGCATCATCGATATCACCACCCGGACGGCTTTACTTACTTTTCTTCCTTTTCTCCTTCTTCGAAAAGGGATTCCGGCGGCTCAGGTGGGCTTTGCGCTCACCCTTCTTTTCGCGGGAGGCGCGGTGGGAAAGTTCGTCTGTGGAGTTCTCGCGGAGTGGCTGGGAGTGATTCCGATGGTGATCGTGACAGAGATTCTGACCTCTGCTGGAATTCTCTCCTTGATCTGGTCTCCTTCTTCGCTCACGTGGTTTACTCTCCCCATTGTCGGGGTCGTCTTAAACGGAACCTCCTCTGTTCTCTATGCCACGGTCGCGGAGATGATCGCTCCGAGTGCCCGTTCCAGGGGATATGGTCTCTACTATGCGATCACCCTGGGCTCGGGAGCCGTCGCTCCGATGGTTTACGGTCTCTTCACTGATTCTTTCGGCCTCTCTTTTACCCTCATCATCATCGCCGTAGTCGTTTTATTCACCCTTCCTCTCACGCGATCTCTCTCTGCGCCCAAGGCTCTGGCAATTAAGCCTTCTTCATGAGCTCCTTTAATCGATCCACGGCTGGCGGCAATACTTCTTCGATGTTTTCATTAAAATGGAGATGACACCTGCTGTCCAGGGGAGTCTCTCCCTGGTTGATAATGACCAGACGAGCTCTTCCCCTTAGGGCGACCTCGGGCAATTCATTTGCAGGACCGACGACGAGGCTCGAACCGACGATAATAAAAAGATCACATTGACTTGAGTGCCAGAAAGAGTCCTCCAGATCTTTTTGAGGAAGAGGATCGCCAAAGTTAATGACACTCGAAACCAGTTTGCCGCCGCAGGAACACGCTTCCAAACCCAGGGACTTGGCCATCTGAGTCTGACATTGTTGACATCTAAGCCTTGTTACATTGCCGTGCAATTCAGCCAACAACTCAGGCCGAATCCCCGACCGTAAATGGAGGTTGTCCACATTCTGAGTGATGAGAAACCTCAATTTCCCTAAATTCTGCAGTTCGGCGAGGGCTCGGTGACCCGCATTCGGCTCGACCGAAGTGAAGAGTCTGAATTTGGTTGGAAGTTCTTTATCCTGTCCCGTCCAAGTGCCTTCGGGGCCTCTCACATTGGGCAAGCCGGATTCGGTACTGATGCCCGCGCCTGTCAAGAAGACGATATTTTCACCTTCGAATAACCACTGAGCTAATTTTTGAATTCGTTCCTCTAAGTCTTTCATCTTGGTCAATGATTCCCCTTTAATTTTAATTTAAGCCAGATGATGTAAACGATCATGAAAACGGCCGAGACCGTCGCCGGTACGGAAGTTTTCTTGCTGAAGAGGGCCAATGTCAGGCCGCCTGCCAGCGCATGATTCTTAAGGGTACCAAGGGGGACCCTACGAGTCAATACATTTTCCGGCAAACGGAGAAGGGCTCCGGCTCTCTCGACCTCCCATCCCAATCGGGCTTCCTTTCCCCAGAACAGGTCAATCCGCAAAGCTGAAGTCAAAATCACATTTCTGCTCCGAAGAGGCCATTTCAATGAATCCACCAGAACGACTCCGCTTATCAATATCTTTGTAACCTTTTCTAACCCGTGACTTCAAGATTCTTGACCGAAACGTGCCCCGCCCCGCCAAAGCGGGATAGGCGGGGTCCCTGCCTGCCGGCAGGCAGGAAGGGACACAATATAAACGAAACTTCCTTTGCTCGCATTCTGCTCGCCACTGCGTGCCCGGGAAGCTCTTCGACAAGCTCAAGCCGTGAGATCTGTCGAACGGCCCCGCTCTGTGGGCGGGGAGCTTCAATGCAATTTCTCAAAGTCGAAATATTGGTTATAATACCCTCAATGTTGATGATGGGGAAAGGAAAAAAGATGGATCACGACGATTGGGTGCGGCAGGAACTGCGGAAATGTAGCCTCTCTCTGGGTTTCCGGTATACGCCTCTTGAAGAGATTGAGAACCGCCTCTCCCGCATCCGAGCCGGTATGGAAAAGCAAGGGATAGAAGGTCTTCTGGTGATTCAGAAGATGGATTTCTACTATCTTTCCGGAACCACGCAGGACGGCCTTCTCTTCGTCCCCGTGGAAGGAAAACCCCTGCTCATGATTAAAAGGGAACTGGAGCGGGCCAGGGTGGAATCGCCGGTTCAGGACGTCGTCCCGTTAAAATCAATCCGGGAGATTCCCTCGCTGATGAAGACCCGTTATGGCAGAGTACCCCGGATCCTGGGACTGGAGCTGGACCTCCTCCCGGTAAAAGATTATTTCAGGTTTCAGGGAATTTTCCCGGGCACCCAGTTTGCGGACGCCACTTCGATCTTGCGAGAAACACGGAAGCTAAAATCCCTTTTTGAGATCGATCTGATCAGAAAGGCGGGAGAAATAGGAAAGAAGGTTTACCGCGAGGCAAAAGAGATTCTTAAGGAGGGAATGACTGAGATTGAATTCGGCGGCCTCTTGGAAGCAGCCGCTAAGAAACATGGCCATGAGGGGCTTCTCAGGGTCAGGTCCCTCAACTACGAGGCGTACACGTGGCACGTCCTGAGCGGGTACACAGGAGGGATTGTCAGCCAGTCGGACTCCCCCATGGGAGGGCTGGGACTCTCGCCGGCCTTTCCGGTGGGAGCCAGCCACAAGGTGATGAAAGCCCATGAGCCGATCTTGGTAGACTTTGGGACATGTTTTCATGGATATCAGGCGGACGAGACCCGGATGTTTTCCATCGGAAAAATGGAGCGGAAATTTGTTGACGCCTACAAGGCGTGCAAAGAGATCCATGATGCGGTTTTGGAAGAGACCCGGCCGGGAGCAGATTGTGAGGCCCTCTTTTTGAAGACCCTTCCGCTGGCTGAGAAGCTGGGTTACAAAGACAGTTACCTGGGCCCTCCTCGACTCCAGACCCGTTTCATCGGACACGGCATCGGCCTGGAACTCAACGAATTGCCTTTCCTCGCCCAGGGCCAATCTTATCTTCTAGAGGAAGGGATGACTTTCGCTCTGGAGCCCAAAATCGTCTTCCCGGGAGAGGGTTCTGTGGGAATTGAGAATACGGTCGTGGTGACAAAGAATGGTTACGAGGTCTTAACTCCAGCTGGACAGGAGATCTTTCAGGTGTGAAGTTGGTTGTCTTTTGGCCTGTGTACGGACTTCGGAAAGGTTCAATCAAGCGTTCTACCCGTAACATCCTCCATGGTCACACGATTGAAGAGGATTTTCTTACCCTCCGAACGAGTCCCCAAGACCATCCTCCCCCAATTCAAAATCGATTCGTTTGTTATTCGCTTTGGATCCTTTCTTCTCTCCGGCAAAATCCCTATGAACTCATACCCACTTTTTTCATCAAAAGAAAATAATTCGTAAGCGACCATATCAATGACGCCTCTATGTAAAGAATGTGATTTTAGAATAGCATTTTTTATACCAACGCTTGCTATCGTTATAACCGCTCGTAATCATATGGTTTATCCCTTTCTGCGGAGCTGTAAGGTGGAATGACAATTTGTACAAAATTGAACAGTTTTCATAGAAATAATGTCCAATCTTCGCTGCTTTCTGAAGCGTCTCTCGCCAATCCCCTTCCTACAATTTGAATAAGATGGACCAAAGCCCGTCTAAAAGATTAAAGATGAAAGGAAAGGAGTGATGACATGAATACGAAACGGATTCTCATTGCGATTCTGCTTCTCGTTGGCCTGACATTGTCAGGGTGTTTTCTGCCTCCGCCCCCTTCCGTGGGGTATGGTCGCGGCCATGATCATGGATACTCTGGCTATTCTTATGGGAACGGGCATGGAGACCGTGGTGACTGGGACCGTGGTCATCGAGGTTCAGGACGTTATTGGAGATGAAATAGAAAGTTAGGGGGAAAGCCTCTCACTTATTGAGGCCTTCCCCCTGCAGTGGAGACATGCCCAACCCGATAACCCCGACGTACCTGTTCCCGCGGCCCTCCAAATTTCCGCCCGGCTCTCGTCCCGCAAGGCGGGGCTTCGCGCAGGCAGGCAGAAGCAAGTTGAGCAGGCGAAATCCCGTTTACGGGAACTCCCGCGAGCCTTTCACCTGCCGTTCATTTGACCCCTGCGGAAACAAATGATAAGCTTTCTCTGATGAGCAAAGAGCGGGTTCAGCTGTTTGATGAATGGCCTGACGCCTATGACAGATGGTTCACAACACCGATTGGCTCCCTCGTCAGGAAGTATGAAGCTGAATTGATCCTGAATTTATTAAGCCCCAAGCCAGGCGAGATCGTTCTGGATGCCGGCTGTGGGACAGGGATCTTCACACGTGACATTCTCTCGTCGGGTTCAAAAGTCATTGGGCTGGATTTATCTCTTCCCATGCTCAAGCGAGCAGAATTGAAACTTGAAGGATACCCCTTCCAGATCGTTCTGGCGGACATGCTCAACGTGCCTTTCCCGGAAAGCCTCTTTGACAAGGTCGTTTCAGTCACTGCTCTTGAATTCATTGAGGATGGAAAAACTGCGATCGATGAGCTATTCCGTGTGACAAGAAGGGGAGGCTGCGTCGTGGCAGCCACCCTGAACAGCCTAAGCCCATGGGCCCTGCGGAGGAGAGTTGAAGCGAAGGAAAGACAAAGCATATTTGAAAAAGCAATTTTCAGGTCTCCTGATGATTTGCGATCCCTTGCCTCTGCGGAAGGTGTAGTGAAAACAGCGATCCATTTTCAAAAAAGAGAAGATCCGGAAAGAGCTGTCGAAATTGAGCGCGAAGGAAAAAGAAAAAATTTGAACACAGGGGCCTTTGTGGCCGCCCGTTGGGAAAAACTCTGACAGGTGTAGGAGATAAGCATGGATCAGAAGAAGAAGCTGTCTGTCGTCGTCGAGCACTGGATCGAACATAACGAGAGCCATCAAGGGGAGTACAAGAAATGGGCTCTAACAGCGGGTGAACTGGGATTAGATTCGGTCAAAACCGAGATCGAAGAGGCGATGGGAAAAATCTCTCAAGCAAACCAGCATCTGGCGAAGGCGCTGAAACCGTTGCTATAACCCTCTCCCCACAGAGACTGTGCCATCATTGGCGGGAGGGCGTTGATCCCGTTTACCCTTCAATGCGAGCCTGACGAAGCCTCGAGAAACATCCTTTTGAACATTTGAACGATGTCATCAAAGGTCGCGGAAGCAAAAACCCTTTTCAGGATGATCTGCGCGGTTCCCAAAGAATACGAATATTCACACAGGTCCGGAGTCCACACAGACCCGTCATCGATCCCCTAAGAATTTTAAAAGGGCTGCATTAAAAAGATCGGCCTGCTCTACATTGGAAAGGTGCCGGGCCGAAGGCAGCACCACCAGCGTTGAACCTGTAATCCGCTCATGCATGGCTTCTGAGGCGGAGACCGGTGTTCCAGGATCGTCCTCCCCGACCAGGATCAGAGTGGAAATCTTGATCGCGGAAATCCGGTCCAGATAATTAAGCCTTCGAATCGCTTCCGTGCAACCGATATACCCTGCCACAGAGGTAGCGAGAATTTGCTCCCGGATGAGTGTGACCATGGGAGGGTTCTGTCTGAGAAAGGCCGGAGTAAACCAGCGCTCCATGGTCTCCTCAGATAGAGCCTCCATTCCTTTCTTGCGTACCTTATCCAAGCGCTCTTGCCAGAGGGGCTGAGCTTCTGCAGGGACGATGGAAGCTGTATCGCACAGGACGAGGCTCTTGAAGCGGTGCGGATGGTTCAAACCAAGGCACTGGCCGATCATTCCCCCCATCGACAATCCAACAAAGTGCACTCGGTCGATACCCAGAACGTCCAGTAAACCGATGAGATCCTCCGCCAGAAGCTCCAGGGTGTATGACCCTGAAGGAGCATCGGTCCCTCCATGCCCGCGGGTGTCATACCGCAGTACCTGAAAATAAGGGTTCAAGGCATCCATCTGAGGGTTCCACATCAGGAGATTGGAACTCAGGGAATGGCTCAGAACGGCCACAAGAGCGCCCTTTTTCCCCGTGAGTTCGTAATTCATCCGAATCCCGTTGGCTTTGATTTGCATTGTGTCTCCGATCGAATCTTATTTTTCCAATGCCTTCAATGCTTCTGGAGCTGTTGCCTGGGGACTGATCTTGTACCAGGCAGTGACCACATTTCCGTTCTCATCGATCAGAAAGGAGGAGCGGTTGATTCCCTCAAATTTCTTTCCATACATCGTCTTTTGTCCCCAAACCCCATAATTCTGGGCGACCTTGTGGTCTGGGTCCGATAGGAGAGGAAATTTCAGGCTATTTTTTTCCGCAAATTTCTTTTGTGCTACCGGTGGATCAGGACTGACTCCGACGACCTCCACGTTTAACTGAGCGAGACGCTTCCCGGCATCCCTCAGGCTCGCGGCCTGCACCGTTCAACCGGAGGTACCAGCCTTCGGATAAAAGAAAAGGAGCAGTTTGCGTCCCCTGAAATCCGAGAGGGACACTTTCTTATCATCCTGGTCTAAGAGATCAAAATCAGGTGCCCTGTCCTTTGGTTTCAACATCATTCATGTCCCCCCTTTGAGAAAGTTGAGATCTGTTTTACAGATTAAATCAAGGATGAATCCTTGTCAACGGAAAATGAAGAGCTTTGGGGAAGGTCGGAGGCGTGACACCACAGATTTCAAAACATCGCTGAAGAGATTTCTGGGCTTTTCCGGAAGTCTCTTTTTTCCCTTGACAATGGAAAAGTGGCAGGTTATTTTTAGTCTACTACCATAGGGGGGTATAGTATGGAACCGGAAAAGAAAGAAGTCTTGTTGAGATTACGAAGAATTGAGGGGCAGATCCGTGGCCTTCAGAGGATGGTCGAGGAGGGTGTTCCTTGTGCGGACGTTCTGACCCAGGTGGCGGCGGCCACTGCCGCTATGAAAAAAGTGGGGACGGTCGTTGTTAAAACGTATATGGAAGAATGTCTGGATAAAACGCAGAGGAAAGCCGGCGGCAAACGGGAGGACGCCTTGAAGGATTTTCAGAAAGCCGTTTCTCGATATATTGACTGGGCGTAATTCAATTGAGGGAAGCAGACGGATGCCCCCGGATTACTGACCCAGAACGAGGTGGGAGGACTTTATGGATGAAAGAAAGGGAGTCACGAGAAGAAATTTTCTTAAGACAGGCGCCATGGTCGCGGGAGCCGGGGCGGCTGGAGTTTTAGGACTATCCGGGATGGCTTCTGCGGATTCCAGGACCTATGCCACGCTGATTGACCTGACAAAGTGCGACGGATGTAAGAATGAGCCGATGCCGAAATGTGTTGAGGCCTGCCGGAAGGTGAACATCGAAAAGTTTCCCAACCCTCAGGAACCGATCAAAGATCTCTGGCCCCAGAAAACACATGATGACTGGTCGAAAAAGAGGGATGGGGTGAATACGCTTACTCCTTATAACTGGACAACCGTTCAGAAGGTTGAGATGGAGGGAGAGGAGATCTTCGTCCCCCGGCGGTGTATGCACTGCGACAATCCGCCCTGCGCCAACCTCTGTCCCTTTGGAGCTTTGAATAAGTATGGGGACGGTTCTGTCGTGATCAATCATGACCTCTGCCTCGGGGGAGCGAAATGCAAGTCCGTCTGCCCCTGGCATATCCCCCAACGGCAGAGCGGTGTCGGGATCTATCTCAAACTTCAGCCCATGCCTGCGGGAGGGGGGGTCATGTATAAATGCGACCTCTGCCACCATCGGATCAAGAAAGGCCTGATCCCTGCGTGCGTGGAGGCCTGTGAAAAAAGACTCGGAGCGAAGAAGCCTCTCTTTTTCGGGATGAGGGATGAAATCCTGAAGCGGGCCCACGATCGGGCGAAAGAGATCAATGGATTCATCTACGGCGAGAAAGAGAATGGCGGGACAGGAACCCTCTATGTCAGCAGAGTTTCGTTTGAGAAGATCGATGCAAAATTGAAAGAAGCCAGATCCACTCTCACCTTGGGAAGGGTCGAGAATCCACTTCGCGATGTCAACGCATGGACGAAGGGTTTTCTCATCGGTCCGATCCTCAGTGGATTGGGTGCCGTGGGCCTTGCTCTCTACCACAAGAATAAGAAGGAGGACGCGGATGCGGAAAGCAGAAAGCCGAAGAGCGCAGAGCCCGCGGCGCAGAGCGAGAACGAGCAAAGGGAGGATCAGTGAACATGGAAGAGAGAATGATCAGGAAAAAAGAAACCGTCCTGCGCCACAGCTCCGTTGAGCTTGCCGAGCACTGGCTCCTGGCCCTCTCCGGATTCCTTCTGATCTTTTCAGGATTTGGAGAACTCCCCATGTACAAGAGGTATATGGTGACTCAGATCCCTGGGTTGAGTTGGGCAGGAGACTTCTTCATCCAGCTGAAAATTCATTACCTTGCGGGAATCGTCTTTGTCTCCGTCATGGTTTTTCACGCCATTTACCACGGATGGCTCGGGCATCAGGGGCTGCTTCCGAGGGAAGGGGATGTGAAGGCTTCGTGCAAAACCATCCTCTGCATGCTGGGGATTGGTGAAGAGCCTTCAATGGACAAATATCTTCCCGAGCAGAGACTGGCTTACGCTTATCTCGGAGGGATCGGGTTGATTCTAGTTCTGACGGGGATCGTCAAGGTCGTCAAAAATATCCCCGGGGTCTATCTCGCTCCCGGCTTGATCACTTCGATGACACTCATCCATACCTTTGCAACAATCTTCTTTCTATTGGGAGTTCTGGCTCATCTGGCGGCACTGATCTTCAAGGTGAATCGGCCGCTGGTCAAATCGATCTTTACCGGAGAGGTCGATTCGGGATACGTGCAGGACCGCCATTCGATCTGGTATGAGGACATGATGAAAAGTAAGGTTAGGGCGAGGGTTGAGGTTGAGGGCAAAGCGGACGAGGCGAAAAAAGAGAAGGGTGACGTCGAACCTGAGGGTGAGAATCAGAATACGGAAAAGGCCGTGGCCCCGGCCGAAGAAGAAGAGAGACAAACAACGAAGGAGGAAAATACGATGCCATCGACCATAAAAGTGAAAGGGATGAGCTGCCAGCATTGTGTGATGTCCGTGACCAAGGCGCTGGGTCAGCTGGAAGGAATCAGGAACGTAGAGGTGGACCTTGCCAAGGGAGAGGTTCGATTCGACAACCCGAAAGAGATTGCTTCGAGCCGGATCGAGAAAACCATCAGCGATGCAGGGTACGAAGTCGTCCAAAGTTAGATTTCAGATTTCAAATTTTAGATTTCAGATTTTTTCAATTTGCAATTTGCGATCAGCAATCTGCAATCCAGGAGGTATTTATGCCTATCTACGAATATCGATGTCGGAAGTGTGAGGTCATTTTTGAGAGATTTCAGAAGGTCAATGAGGGCGGGGAGTCCTTGACCTGCCCTGCCTGTGGGGCAAAGAAGCCTGAGAAGATTCTCTCCGGTTTTTCTTCTTCCAAAGGATCAGAATCATCTTCTTCCTGCGGTTCCCCAAGTGGCTCGTCAAGATTCAGCTGAGGCTGATCGCTGCCGGTGGTTCGCCGGTTAAGCTAGCTTGCTTCCTTTATGATTCGGTATACATTCGGAGGATGAGTCCCTCTCCGTTCAACGGGGGTGATTTTAGTTTGAATTCAATCTTCTTTATGTGTAATGTCCTCTACCCAAGCATCCCAATGATAAAATTCTGAGCTGACGTCTGTCGAATGACTTATCCTATATCGATGTCCCGCCTCTACGCTAAGATTTATGAGCCGATCATGACGAGACCGGAACCCAGCGCCGGAATATCCTACTTGAACGTTATGGTCCCCTGGAAACATCTCTATTTTATTACATCTTGGAATAAGCTTCCCATCGACAAGAATGACATTGATGGCAGAGTCCCATTGCAGCAAAGCTACTTGGCTCTTGGGCAATCGAGGGCCAGGATACATTCGATACGGACCGGGGCCGCAACCCCATAGAATCAAAATAGTTAATGAAACAAAAATACCTAGGATCGATTTGACTTTCATTTTCCCCTCCTTCATCCGGCATACTAAACAAATAGTGAATAATTCAAAACTCCTAATTCTCGCCGGTCTCTTCTCTTTTGAACCCGCCTCACAACATGACGCCCGCAGCAACATCACCATTGTTTGTTATCAAATCCACAGCCCCCAAGATAACATCTCCGCCTCTTTCAAAATCATACGGCCCAATGGATCATTTGAGATAGGAAACCTGCTTATCCATCGCCACCCTCTTTTGTTTCATTTTAGAAGAAAAGGATGTGAATTTTCAAACTATCACACTCATGGAATATGTCAATTCTTTTTGATGTTTTCAAGAGGCCATATAGAGGAATCCGGTCGGCTTATCGATTGCGGGCGAAAGCTGTATTTCGTGTCCGAACAACATTGAGACGATATCACGATGGACTCATGAAAGCCGGATAGACCAAAAGCGCCCGAAATACTGTGTGACTGTTCAAAGCACTCCACTAAAAGCTTCAGGAACCATAGAATTCTGCTTGACTTTGTTGTCCATTTTTGTAATACATTGTTCCATTTCTTCCCTCTTTCTCCAAGTTTTTGCCATTACCCTCCTTTTAACTAGCCGAAACTGTGCAGCCCAAATCACCTGGAAATAGTCACGCTACTTATTGAGATCATTCCCTTTTTAGACAAATGGCCATCATGGCATCATCTGTATCTGGTTATCCGACGGACGAGGGTTAATTCAAAAACAACAGGAACTTACAACATTATATTTGGTATTTTTTTTGCAGTTTAAAGGGTATTTCACACCAAACAAATTCCTATTAAAGGAGGACTGTCATGATCAGGAAAGGGTTGAGCATCTTCGTCATTATCCTCTGCCTCGGTGTCATCCTGTCCGGATGTACTCAAAAAACGGTAGTAAAAGAGGATCCTTCGGCCAAGGGCACTGAGCTGTCGCAAGCCGGAAAGGACGCGAAAGAGGCAGAAAGGATCAGAGAAGAAGAGGCGAAGAAAGAGTTTGAAAAGAGTCTGGTTGCCAAGAAAACGCCCGGAATTGAAGGGACCGTTCTTGAAAGCAGAATGCTCAAGGATATCCATTTCGATTTTGACAAATATAACATCCAGCCTAGAGAGGCAGAGACTTTAAAGGAAAATTCCGCTTTGCTGAAGAGATACCCCGGGATGAAGTTTCAGATCGAAGGGCATTGTGATGAGAGAGGGACGGGTGAATATAACCTTGCCCTTGGAGAGAGGAGAGCGAACAGCGCAAAGAAATATCTCGTCTCCCTTGGCATTGAACCCGGTCGTATCTCAACCATTAGCTACGGGGAAGAAAGGCCTTTTGATCAGGGGCATAGTGAAGACGCCTGGACGAAAAACCGAAGGGCACACTTCGTTATATTAAAGAAATAACGGGCTCTACTCTTTGCCCGAAAACCTTCGGTGTCTACAAGCGATGAAAGAGGGTCCTTCTCTGCCCTCATCAAGCCAGATATCCGTGCGGTTCATCAAGAGTCTCGAACGGAAGGGCCTGTTTCCGTATGAAACAGGCCCTTTATTCTGACAGCCACCTTTCGAATCCGGCGCTCTTCCTTTCCCCCCTCACCCGGCCCTTGTTATCCTTTACAGCGGAGTTCTTTTACGCTATTTTAGTCACTAAAGTTCGGTGGCTATTTTTAACAACCTTCCCCGGGTGGATACGGATACAGGGCCGATGTCATCGGGGGCGAGTGCAAACAAGATGACAAATCGGGTTTTCTCAATTCTTCTTGGCGTCATTCTGGTATTCTCCTTGTCCGGGACGATGGTGTCGTCTCAAGAGCAGGTGATCGTGTCATTGAAAGTGGGGGAGTGCGACCTCAGGGTGGAATCAATCGAAAAGGAACATATCCTGAGGCTGCGCGCCCATCATCCGAAATATAGAGGCTGTCGCATCGACAGGAACTCCATGATGTCGGTGCTGACTGCGGCATTTCTCAAAAAGGATTCGCCGAAGATCGAGGGGAGTATTTCTTCTCTATCCATTGGCAGGCTGATCGACTACCCGTGGTTGTCACAATACCTGGCAAACACCGCCTACCATGATCAGGGCTGGGACTCGAGGAAAGGAAGACCTGCAGACATGGACATCAATAAATATGTATCTCAACTGCTATCCAGAAAGGAGTTGCTGGAACAAATAGAAACACCTTTTGCAAAAGGCGGCTACAAAGTTAATCGCGTGTCTGTGGAAAAAGTCCTTGTGGGAGGTTTTCGGGAGGTGCCCTTTTATCAGGGAAAAATGTATCCTGGGCGGGTGCCCTATGATGGGCAGGTCTGGTTCAGGCTTGGAAGGAATTGATTTCCCGCATCGAATTGGCATGCGCATGGTTCCGGCGTTTTCCGAAAGCGAGAGTACAGACGGAAGGAGCAGGTGAGATGACCCGATGTTCGCAATGCGGAAGAGGATTTCATCCTCAAGCAGGGGGCCGGTAGCGTCCATCTCCGGTGGCATCATGGGAGACGAAACCATTGAGTCCTACTATTTTTCGAGCGAATGCGAAGCCTACATCGTCGAGATCTATCATGACCGGTTCCTGGGAGAGGATGAAGTCTCCACACGGGCCGGGTGCTCTTTGCTCGATTCAGGACCTCACCTGCTTATCCTCAGTACAAGGCCGGCGTAATTTCACCCGATGGAGCGATTTACCCTTGCGACATGCCGCTCCGTTCCTGCGCCCGGCTATTGCCATGCGGAAGAACTTCATTTATAGTTTTCAAGTTCTTATCAAAAATCATCGGAGGAGGGAATCGGCTTATGAGAATGATCAAGTTATCGGTCTTCGCATTGGTGGTTTTTGCTGTGGGAATGGTGTGGGTGGGTTGTTCGAAACCACCCGAAGCGGAAAAAGAGGCTGCCAGGAAAGCGATGGATGCCGCTTTCGCAGCCGGCGCGGATAAATACGCCCCTGCTGAGCTGGAAGCCGCCAATAAAGTATGGGATACCGCAGAATCCCAGATGAAAGAGGAGAAGTACAAGGAAGCGAAAGAGAGTTATATCGGGGCTAAGGCTGCTTTTGATAAGGCGGCTGCGGCCGTTGGAGCCGGGAGGAAGGCCGCCGCCGATCAGGCGAATGCGGAAAAAGAGGCTACCGGGAAAGCAAGGGACGCCGCTCTGTCCGTCGGTGCGGATAAGTACGCCTTTTCTGATCTGGAAGCTGCCAGGAGATTATGGGATACCGCAGAATCCCAGATGAAAGAGGAGAAGTACAAGGAAGCGAAAGGAAGTTATGTCGAGGCGAAGGGTGCTTTTGAAAAGGCGGCCGCGGCCGCTGAAGCGGGAAAAAAGGCCGTTGCTGACCAGGCAAAGGCAGCCCTGAAAACCCTTGAGGCAGAATGGAACAAATTGCGGGCCACGGCAAAAAAACTGGAGAAAAAACTGAAAGACAAGAAGCAAGCCTGGACGGCAGATGCCAAAGCGATTCAAGAGGGCTTAGGGAAGTCAAAAAAGATGATTGCCTCGGCGCCTGCCGAAGCGAAAGCCAAATTGGATGAGCTGAAAACTACGATCGATAGATGGGAGGCCACCTTCAAGGAAATGGCTGCGTCTGCAAAAGCCAAAGCCACCAAAAAGAAGAAATCATAGCAGACATTGGTGCCCGCAAAGTGAGGCTTCAGGGTCAGATCGCAAGAGTGTGTTGGAAAACTCATTTTTTTCAGGCTGATCAAAAATGCCCAGATGCAAGGTGCCTGAAATCCTGAGAGTGGCGTCACGACGAATAAGGAGGGACTTCTTGCCACGCCGACGAGTTGGTGAGTCGGCTAGAGGCGTACATTAGATGTACGCTGCAACGACGAAGGATGAGGGCAACGCTGCAGATGGGCGTTTTTCAGCGGCCTGGTAATATTCAACAAGGTCAGTGTCTAAGACCCTGATGCCGGCGTCACCTACCTGCTTCCTTTCGCTTATGAAGATCGACAAGGATCTTTATCGTAAGCTGCGCGTCCTATCGTGTGAAACGTTATGGAACGATGAAGTGGAGCGGTTCGATCGATTGACTCCCGAGGAGCGGATCAAACGGGTGGCGGTCATTCGCGCCGTGGGCGTGGTTTTTTCCGAGTCCGGCACTGCGAAGCAGAAGGCCGGGGTGAGGTCGTGGCTTGTTCGTCTGTTGCAGGATCCGAGCGAGAAAGTAAGACGCTATGCCATGACGGCTCTGCCAAAGCTTGGCGCCGGTAAAAGCGAGGAGGAGGCGCTTCTTTCCTTGTTGGGGACGACCACGCTCGAGCGCGAGAAGAAATTCCTGGGCCAGGCTCTGGATAAGATTGGCGGGGCGGCCACTCTGAATGTCGTGACCGGGGTCCGCGGCTTCCTTCCGCAAACCGAGCAGAAGGTGAAGGCCAGTGTGGCGCGCAGGGAAAGGCCCAGTGTCATTCGAATGGACAGTCTCCTCTCCAATTTCACCCGGTTGCGGATCCATTTGCACTGCCGAAAGGGGTTGGAAGAGATTGTACGGGATGAAGTGAAAGAGTCTATCGAGGAGCACGGGAAATTCCGCATCCTGGAGGTACGGAGTGGCCTGGTCGCGATCACACCGGTGGCGCCCTTTTCCCTGGCCGACATTTACATCTTCCGATGTTTTGCTACCGTTGCCTTTTTTCTTGGCCATGTTCGGAGTTCAGACCCGACCGCGTCCATCGATGCATTGGCGTCTCTGATGACGTCGCCCCTGTCGCAGTCTGTCTTGGCGAGCTTCACGGAAGGATCGATTCGCTATCGCCTGGAGTTTGTTTCCAAGGGACACCAGAGAGGCGCGGTCCGTCTCCTGGCGAATCGGGCCTATGCGATCTGCCCGGACATTCTCAACGATCCGCAAAAGGCTCCCTGGTCGATGGATCTTCTCCCCGTAGGGAATGGGATCTCTGTCGAATTGCGCCCGAAGTTGACACCCGATCCGCGATTTACCTATCGTGAAGCTGACATCCGTGCGGCATCCCACCCTCCGCTGGCCGCCTCGATGGCCCGCCTGGGCGGGAGGGTCAACCATGAGATCGTGTGGGACCCATTTTGCGG
>Ga0316603_10000554_pt1 | contig 18973 bp, 16 predicted proteins | sample OWC_soil_day10_n_FD_207649 | JGI IMG/M metagenome (GOLD analysis project Ga0316603, IMG submission 207649) | Wetland soil microbial communities from Old Woman Creek delta, Ohio, United States - OWC_soil_day10_noCT | ecosystem: Environmental > Terrestrial > Soil > Wetlands | place: USA: Ohio... | reverse complement strand
TACCCTGCTACCCGCCTGCCCCCGCCCGGCCGCCCGGCCTGTGGCTGCCGTCCGTGAGGTGAACCCATGCCCGTCCGCACCCGCCTGACCACGCTCGCGTTCGCCCTCGTCGTGCCCGTCATGCTGGTGGCCCAGGCTCCCGCCCAGCGGCCGCCAGCTCCGCCGAAGACGCCGGAGGACGCCCTCGTCGCGGCCATGCACGGGATCTCCAGTCACACGATCCTCGACTGGGTGAAGGAGATGGCGTCGGAGAGATACGAGGGCCGGCTCACGGGCACGCCGGGCTATGACGCGTCGGCCGCCTGGGCCGCCGGCCTCTTGAAGGCCTGGAAGCTGAAGCCGGCTGGCGATGCGGGCACCTATTATCAGAAGTTCCCGAATCCCTACACGCTCGTGCGGCCCGGCGCCGAGCTGAAGCTCCACCTCCCGGTCCCGGGCGGCGGCGAGATCATCAAGAGCTACGCCTTCGAGGACGAGTACTACCCGGGTTCAACGTCCGACGCGCTGACCGCAACCGCCGAGGTCGTCTACGTCGGCTTCGGCGTCACGGCGCCGGAGCTGGGCTACGACGACTACAAGGGCGTCGACGTGAAGGGCAAGTTCGTCGCGTTCGAGCCCGAGGTGCCGATGGGCCCCGACCCCGACGCCGAGCTCTTCAAGAAGTGGCGCCCGTATTCGTTCCACGACTACAAGCTGAAGAACGCCGCCGCTCACGGCGCGATCGGCGTCGTCTACGACTACTTCATCGTCAATCCCAATGCGGCGTTCATCAAGGGGCTGCAGTGGGCCGCCGTGAGCCGCGCGGTGATGGACGACCTGTTCGCCGGCACCGGCAGGAAGCACAACGACATCGTCACCCAGATCCGGAAGACGCTCGCGCCGGCGTCGATGCCCCTTGGCAAGACGATGACGATGAAGAACGTGACAGAGCACCATCCGGAAGGCGTCGGCCTCAACGTGCTGGCGTGGATGGAGGGATCCGATCCGATCCTGAAGCAGGAGGCGATTCTCGTCGGCGGGCACCTCGACCACCTGGGCCTGAATCCGGTGCTGATGCCCGGAGCCCACGACAACGCATCCGGCGCGGCCGTGGCGCTCGCCGTGGCGGAGGCCCTCGCGAAGGCCGCCGTGCCGCTCAAGCGGTCGGTCGTCATCATCCTGTTCGGCGCCGAGGAGCAGGGGGTGAAGGGATCGGAGTACTACGTGGCGCATCCGATCGTCCCGAACGCGAACGTGGCGGCGTTCATCAACCTCGAGAGCGTCGGGCGCGGAGAGCGGATTGGCGTGGGGTCGGGCCGCAACCACCCCCAGATCTTCGAGATCATGGAGAAGGCGAACGCCCGGTTCATCCACCGGCCGATCACCGCGAGCCTGAACGCGAACATCGCGCGGCCGCGGCAGGACGCGGCGCATTTCCTGTGGGCGAACGTCCCGACGGTGTCGATCGGGACATCGGGCGCGCCGCCGCTGCCCTACGCGAGTTACCACACGACGAAGGACCGCTGGGAGATCCTGACGCCCGAGATCATGGAGGACCTGGCGAGGCTCGTCTTCCTGTCCACGGTGGAACTGGCCAACAAGTAGGAGGTGGGTCCATGCCAGTCGCGCGCCTCGCGTCCTCCGCATGCGTGCTCCCGCTCGCGCTCGCGCTGCTGGCCCCCGTGACAGCCGGACCGCGCGCCTTGCCGCAGCGTGATGTCGGCGACGACCTCTACCGGTTCGTCATCGTCCAGGCTGCGCCCGGCAAACTGCGGGACCTCATCGACCTGTACCGCGCGCGGATGCCGGTGATTGCCGCGGGCGGCGACGAACTCCCCTTCGTCGTTCGCCATTCACAGGGCGACCACTGGGACCTCTGTCTCATCTACCCGAGCGGCAGCTTCACGGAGTACTACAGCAAGGACCGCGTGGCGAAACGCCAGGCCGCAGGAGAGGCGTCGGGCGTGCCGAACGCGGAGTTTGCCAGGCGCTTCTACTCGATGGTCTCCTGGCACGAAGACCTGTACGCGGCGGGGCCGCCGCTGGAGGTGTTCCGCGATCACGTCCGGGGAATGGGCCTGGCGCACTTCGAGATGCTGCTGGCGCTGCCGGGCAGGCGGGACGACCTGATCAAGGAGCGGCAGATGGAGAACGTGTTCAATCGCGAGCGGGGGCGCGGGGGCACGCTCATCTTCGTCCACGATCAAGGCGCGGCGTGGGACGTGATCACGCTCGGCGTGTACCGCGACTGGCGGCACTACGGCGAGACCGAGAACATCCCGGCCGAGCTGAACGCCACGGCGGCGAGGAAGGCGGGATTCGAGAGCCCCGACGCCATCGGACCGTACATGCGCACGTTGATCTCGACGCACCGCGACACGCTGGGCCCCATCCTGCCGATGGGCTTGGCCGCGCGATAGGAAGACGCTGCTCGCGCGCCGCGGGCGGTCACCTCTTGATGCCGGGACCCTGATCGCGCCACACTGAATCATGGCCGACCAGCCCGCGTCCGCCCAGCCATTCGTCGAGCGCCGCCTGTCGCGCGTGCGCCGCGTGCCGAGCCTGTTCCTCGCGCACGGGTCGCCGATGACCGTGCTCGACAAGGATTTCGCAGGCGCGATCTACAAGTTCACCTCGCGCCAGCTGAAGCTGAGAGCCATCGTGGTGGTGTCCGCCCACTGGCAGACGCCAGGGGCGATCCGGGTGACCAGCAACCCGAAGCCGACGCTCATCTACGATTTCGCGGGCTTCCCCGGCTGGCTGTACGAGATCGCGTACCCGTGCCCGGGCGACCGCGCGGTGGCGCAGATGGTCGCCGTGATGCTGGAGCGCGCCGGCATCGAGGCCAGGCTGGATCCCGACCGCGGCCTCGACCACGGCGTGTGGGTCCCGCTGAGCCTCGCGTTTCCCGCAGCGACGGTCCCGGTCGTCCAGGTGTCGCTGCCCCAGCCGTCGACGCCCGAGATGATGCTGGCGATGGGCCGGGCGCTCGCGCCGCTCCGGTCGGAGCACGTGCTCCTGGTCGCCACGGGCGGGATCGTCCACAACCTCGCGCGGCTTCAGATGGATCTCGACAGCCCCTTCCCCGAGCCGTGGGCCGAGGAGTTCGACCGGTGGGTGCGCGAGAAGGTCGGCGCGCTCGACGCCGGCGCCCTCGCCGGCTATGCGCGGCAGGCGCCGCACGCAGGAGCGGCTGTCCCGACCTCGGAGCACTTCGACCCGCTGCTGCTCACGATGGGAACCGTCCTTCCGGGCGATGTCGTGTATGACATCTACGACGGCTTCCGGCACGGCACGCTGTCGATGCGGTCATTCGCGCTGACGGGCCGCCGCCGCGAGGACCGCGGATTCTGAAGCGGTAGCCCGACGCCCCTGCGTGCCGGCATCAGGCGGGAGAGACGCCCGCCTCGAACGCCTCGACGATGCGCCCGGCCATCGCCGAGCAGGTCAGGTGCGGCTCGGCCTCGTGGCTCACGAGGTCGCGCGTCCGGGCGCCCTCCGCCAGCGCCCGGCCGACCGCGGCGTCGATGTCGGCCGCTTCCCTCGCCATCCCGAAGCTGTGCTGGAGCATCATCGCGGCCGAGAGGATCGCGCCGATCGGATTGGCGACGTCCTTCCCCGCCAGCGACGGCGCCGACCCGTGGACCGGCTCGTAGAGGCCGACTCCCAGGCCCAGGCTGGCGGACGGCAGCAGGCCGAGCGAGCCCACCACCGCTCCGGCCTCGTCGGACAGGATGTCGCCGAAGAGATTCTCGGTCAGCACGACGTCGAAGCGGCGGGGGTCGAGGGTGAGGGCCATGGCGCACGCGTCGACGTACAGATGTTCGAGACGCACGTCCGGATAGCGGGCCGCCACGTCGGTCACGACGGACCGCCAGAGTTGCGACGTCTCGAGGACGTTGGCCTTGTCCACCGACGTCACCAGGCCGCGCCGCTGGCGCGCGAGGCTGAACGCCACGTCGGCCACGCGGACGACCTCCGCGCGCGAATAGCGCAGCGTGTTGACGGCGTTGCCCGCGACGGTGTCGAGCCCCCGCGGCTCCCCGAAGTAGAGCCCGCCGGTCAGCTCCCGGACGAAGCACAGGTCCGTGCCGGCGACCCGCTCCGGCGTGAGCGGCCCCGCGCCCTCGAGGGCGGGCCAGATCTTCGCCGGCCGGAGATTCGCGTACACGCCAAGCGCGCTTCGCAGCGTCAGGAGCGCGAATTCGGGGCGCTGTTCCCGCGGGGCCGCGTCGTAGGCCGGGTCGCCGACGGCGCCGAGCAGGACCGCATCGGCGCTCCGGCAGGCCTGCAGCGTGTCGGGAGGAAGCGAGGTGCCGGTCCGGCCAACCGCCGCCCCGCCAATGTCCCCGGAGGTCAGATCGAACCGGTGGCCGTACCGCGCAGCCACCGCCTTCAGCACGGACAGCGCCGCGTCAACGACTTCGGGGCCAATCCCGTCGCCGGGAAGGACGACAATCCGTTTGGTCACACGCTCCCGCCTTCGCCGTGGTCCGGCGTGCCGTCTTCCTCACGCGGCTTCGGCGCGGCAAGCCTCGCCCTGCGCACCGACGAGGCTGCGTTGGACGATGTCGGGAAGGGGGACGGCCCCGAGGCGCAGCTCGACTCCCGAATCCCGGCGCCCGAATCCCGAATCCCGGTTCTACACGCCGTGGCCGTAGCCGGGCTCGGCGACGGTGCCGTGCAGGTCCGGCCTGACGCGCGCCGGAGCGGCCTGGCCAGGGGCCGCGGCCCCGGCCGCTTCGCCGGTCTTCACCTCGTCGACGATGGCCCGGAGCTGCGCGTCCGTCACGTGCTTGTGCGCGTCGGCAAACGAGACCATCCGGCGGTAGACCCGATCCACTTCGAACCGCGTCAGCGCCACGCCCAGCTGCTCGCACCGCTTCTGGACCGCGTGGCGGCCCGAGTGCTTCCCGAGCACGAGCGTCGTGGACGGCACGCCGACGTCCTCCGGCCGCATGATCTCGTAGGTCCGCCGGTCCTTCAGGATGCCATCCTGGTGGATGCCGGCCTCGTGCGCGAAGGCGTTGCGGCCGACAATCGCTTTGTTCGACTGGACCGCCTGCCCGGTCAGCTCCGTCAGCAGCTGGCTGGTCGCGTAGAGGGCGCGGGTGTTCAGGCCCATGTCGTACGGGTGGCGGTCCGGCCTGACGCGCAGGACCATCGCCACCTCTTCGAGCGACGCGTTGCCGGCGCGCTCGCCGATCCCGTTGATCGTGCACTCGACCTGGCGGACGCCGGCGCCCACGGCGGCCAGCGAGTTCGCCACCGCCAGCCCGAGGTCGTTGTGGCAGTGCGTGCTGAACACCGCCTTGTCGGCGTTGGGCACGCGGCCGATGATCGACGAGAAGAACTCCGCGATCTCGTCCGGGGTCGAGTACCCGACCGTGTCCGGCAGGTTGATCGTCGTGGCGCCGGCGGCGATGACGGCCTCGACCACGCGGCAGAGGAAGTCGACGTCGCTGCGCGTCGCATCCTCCGCCGAGAACTGCACGTCGTCGGTGTAGCGGCGGGCGTGCAGGACGGCGTCGGTGGCCGCGGCCAGGCACGCCTCGCGCGTCATGTTCAGCTTGCGTTCGAGGTGCAGGTCGGAGGTGGCGATGAAGGTGTGGATGCGGGCGCGCGCCGCGCCCCGCAGCGCCGCGCCGGCCTTGTCGATGTCGCCGGCGCAGGCCCGCGACAGGCCCGCGATGACGGGCCGGCGCACGGCGGCGGCCACGGCCTTGACGGCCTCGGCGTCCGCCTCGGAGGCGATGGGGAACCCGGCCTCGATGATGTCGACGCCGAGGGCGTCGAGCTGCTTCGCCAGGCGGATCTTCTCGTGGATGCGCATCGAGAACCCCGGCGCCTGCTCGCCGTCGCGCAGGGTCGTATCGAACACGGTCAGGCGGTCGCGTCCCATGGAGGCCTCCCTGCCCCCCACTTGTACGCTGGCGGCGGGTGCGCCAGCAAGATTATAATCCTAACGATTTCATAAGGAGTGCTAATCGATGAACATCCCGGAGCTCGAGGTCTTCCTCGCCGTCGCCTCGGAGCGGAGCTTCTCGAAGGCCGCCCAACGCCTGCACCGCACCCAGTCCGCGGTGAGCCAGGCCCTGCGCCGCCTCGAGGACGGGCTGGGCGAGCGGCTGGTCGACCGGTCGACGAAGGACGGCCGGCTGACCGAGGCCGGGCGCGTGCTCCAGGACTACGCCGAACGCCTGATGCGCCTGGCCGGCGAGGCCGAGACGGCCGTGCGCGAACTGGCCGACCTCCAGCGCGGTCGCGTCCTCATCGGCGCCAACGACGGCACGGTCCACAGCCTCCTGCCCTTCATCGCCGGCTTCCACGAGCGTTGCCCCGGCGTGCACGTCGACGTGCGGCGCGTCCACGCCCGCCGGATCGGCGCCGAGGTGGCCACCGGGAGCCTCGATTTCGGCATCCTCACGTTCCCGCCGGCCGAGCGCGGCCTCGGCACGGTGGTCGTCGACGCCGACGACCTCGCGCTGCTCGTGCCGCCCGCGCACCCGTTCGCGAAGCGGCGCCTCGTCCACATGGACGAGGTCGGCCGCCAGCCAATCGTGGCGCACAACGACCCGTCGCCGGCGCGCGACCGCGTGCTGCGGGCCTACGAGCAGCGCCAGGAGCCGCTCAACATCCGCGTGTCGCTGCCGAGCCTCGACGCCATCAAGCGGGCCGTGGGCCTGGGCCTCGGGGTGGCGATCCTCCCGCGCCGGTGCGCGGTCGCCGAGCTCGCGCGCGGAGAGCTGATCGCGGTGAACGTGCCGGAGCTCCACCTCAAACGCCGGCTGCGGCTCGTGTACCGGAAGAAGGGAGCGCATTCGCATGCCGCGCACGAGTTCCTGCGGGTGGTCCAGGAGTTGACCACGGACGTCTGATTGGAGAACCGCTGCCCGGGATCGTCGGCCGTGGGTGGCCGAGCCGCTTCCCCTCTGAGCGAAGGCAGGACAGGCGAAGGTCAGCCGAGCACTGAGGAGAACGGCTCGGACAGGACCCGCGGCCGACGCGGAATCGCGGTGGACTGCTCGGGAGCGCCTGTCAGCCCCGCGGCGCAGGGAATCCGGCGATGTAGGGCAGCCGGGCGGCCGCGGCGCGCACCGCGTCGAGGTCCGCGGTCAGCAGCGCAGTGGCATCCCACGTGCCCGCGAGGAAGGCCCTGCGGGCCGCGGGCGGCATGCGGCAGGCCGCCTCGCACCCGCCGGCGCGCACGATCATCGCCTCGAGATCCACGGACACCGTCGCCGCCGGGTCCCGCTCGACCTCCGACATCAGCGCCTGCGCGTCGCCCGGACCGACGGCGACGCACGGCACGCCGAGCGCGGTCGCGTTGCTGAAGAAGATCTCCGCGAAGGACTCGCCGACAATCGCCCTGACGCCCCAACGCGCCAGCGCCTGCGGCGCGTGCTCGCGCGACGACCCGCACCCGAAGTTCCGGTTCACCAGGAGGACGCTCGCGCCGGCGCGCGCCGGGTCGTCGAACGGGTGCCGGTCGCCCGCGGCCGCGCCGGCCAGGCGGTCGTCCTCGAACACGTGCGCCTCGAGGCCGTCGAAGCTCACGGCCCGCAGGAACCTCGCCGGCATGATGCGGTCCGTGTCGATGTCCTCGCCGCGCAGCGCGACGGCCCGGCCGGTGATCGTCATGCGCCCTCCTGCGGCAGCAGGCGCCGCACGTCGGTCACCTCTCCCGCCACGGCGGCCGCGGCCACCATCGCCGGGCTCATCAGCAGCGTGCGCCCGGCGGGGCTGCCCTGCCGGCCCTTGAAGTTCCGGTTCGACGACGACGCGCACAGGTCGCGGCCCTCGAGGCGGTCGGGGTTCATGGCCAGGCACATCGAGCACCCGGCCTGGCGCCACTCGAACCCGGCCTCCCTGAAGACCTCGTGCAGCCCCTCGCGCTCGGCGGCCTCGCGGACCCGCTTCGACCCCGGCACCACGAGGCCGCGCACGTGCGCCGCCACGCGGCGGCCCCGCACGACGCGCGCGGCCTCCTGCAGATCGGACAGGCGGCCGTTGGTGCAGGAGCCGATGAAGGCCACGTCCACCTTCGTCCCCGCGATGGGCGCCCCGGCCTCCAGCCCCATGTAGGCCAGCGCGTCGGCGACAGCGGCGCGGTCCCCGTCCGCGGCGTCGGCCGGCCGGGGCACGCGCTCGTCGACCGCCGCCGACTGGCCGGGGTTCGTGCCCCAGGTCACCATCGGGCGCAGCCCGCTTCCGTCGACGCGGACCTCGTCGTCGTACGCGGCATCGGCGTCGGACGCGATCGAACGCCACCATGCGGCGGCCCGCTCGAAATCCTCCCCCGCGGGCGCGAAGCGGCGCCCCTTCAGATACGCCAGCGTCGTGGCGTCCGGGTTCACGTAGCCGGCCCGCGCGCCACCCTCGATGGACATGTTGCACAGCGTCATCCGCTCGTCCATCGTCATCCGCTCGACGACGGGGCCGGCGTATTCGTAGGCGAAGCCCACACCGCCTTGCACGCCGAGGGCGCGGATGATGGCCAGGATGACGTCCTTGGCGTAGACGCCGCGGTCGAGGACGCCGCCGACGTTGATGCGCCTGACGTTCAGCGGGTCCATGGCCAGGCACTGCGACGCCAGAACGTCCCGGACCTGCGACGTGCCGATGCCGAAGGCCACGGCCCCGAACGCGCCGTGCGTCGACGTGTGGCTGTCGCCGCACGCGATGGTCATGCCGGGCTGCGTGAGCCCCAGTTCCGGGCCAATCACGTGGACGATGCCCTGGTCACCGCTGTCGAGGCCGAACAGCGGCACGCCGAACTCGCGGCAGTTCCGCTCGAGGGCGGCCATCATCTGCTCCGCCATGTCGTCCGCGAACGGCCGCGGCTGCCCGTCGGTCGGGACGATGTGGTCGACCGTCGCGAACGTGCGGTCCGGGAAGGCGACGCGCTGGCCGCGCAGGCGGAGCATGTCGAAGGCCTGCGGGCTCGTGACCTCGTGCACGAGGTGCAGGCCGATGAGGAGCTGCGTCTGGCCCGTGGGCAGACGGCGAACGGTGTGCAGGTCCCAGACCTTTCGGAGCAGCGTGGCGCCCATGTCGATCTGGATTGTAGATCAGCCCAGCGGCCTGGCCAGGATCAGGGCGTCCTCGACGATCCGGCCGCCGACGAGATGGTCCTGGATGATCCGCTCCAGCACCGGCGGGTCGCAGTTCCCGTACCACGCGCCCTCGGGGTACACCACCGCGACCGGCCCGGCTTCGCACACGCGGAGGCAGTTCGCGCGCGTTCGTTGCACGCCGCCCGCCTCCGAGAGCCCGAGCTCGGCGAGGCGCCGCTTCAGGTAGTCCCACGCCGCGACGGACCGCTCGCGGTCGCAGCACTTCGGCTTGGTCTGGTCGCAGCAGAGGAAGATGTGGCGGCGGGCCGACGGGATGCCCACGCGCTCGGCCGCCTGGCGCGCGCCGGCGAGGTCGGGGCGATCTGATTCCATGCCCACATTCTACCGTCTGCGATAGAATCCGGCCTCAGCCGCGGCCCGCCGGCCGCGCGTGAGGAGTGCAGCATGCCCGAGCCCACGCCCCGCAGCCGTTTCCCGCGCACGTTCTGGGTCGCGAACGTCATGGAGCTCTTCGAGCGGGCGGCCTACTACGGGATGAACTCCGTGCTGGCCGTGTACCTCACGGGCGCCGTGGCCGAGGGCGGCCTCGGGTTCGCCGAAGACTCGGTCGGCTTCCTGCAGAGCATCGTTTACGCGATGACCTACGTGCTGCCCATCCTGGGCGGTGCGCTGGCCGACCGGTACGGCTACCGGCGGATGCTGATGGTGGCGTTCTCCTTCCTGGCGGCGGGCTACTTCGCGACCGGGTTCACCTCGACCTACGCGATGGTGTTCCTCGGCCTGCTGGTGATGGCGACCGGGTCGGGCCTCTTCAAGCCCATCATCTCGGGCACGATTGCCAGGACGACCGACGACAGCAACTCGGCGTTCGGGTTCGGCATCTACTACTGGATGATCAACCTCGGCGCGTTCCTGGCGCCGCTGGTGGTCAGCTACCTCAAGGGGTTCTCCTGGCAGTACGTGTTCCTGGCCTCGTCGCTCTACTGCGCGCTGATGCTGCTGCCGACCATCTTCGCCTACACCGACCCGCCGAGGCCCGCGAGCACGAAGACGCTGAAGCAGGTGCTGGTGGGCGCCGCCGAGGTCCTCGGCGACTCCCGCTTCATGCTGATGATCGTGGTCTACTCGGGCTTCTGGATCCTCTACTTCCAGAACTTCGGGTCGGTCCTGTGGTATCTGCGCGACTTCATCGACGGCGCGCCCGTGAGCGCGGCGATGACGGGCGTCCTTCACGCCATCGGGATCAACGCCGCGTTCAAGTTCGACGCGGAGCACGTCACCGTCATCAACGCCGGCACGATCATCCTGCTGCAGGTGCTGGTCAGCCGCATCGTCAAGGAGAAGCCGGCCCTGCCGACGATGGTCACCGGCATGCTCATCGGCGGCATCGGGTTCCTGCTGCTGGCTTCCTCGCACAACGCGTGGGTGTTCGTGGCCGGCATCGCCGTGTTCTCCCTGGGCGAGATGACGGCGCACCCGAAGTACTACAGCTTCGTGGGCCTCGTGGCGCCGGCCGACCGCAAGGCGGTCTACATGGGCTACGCGTTCCTCTACGGGGTGTTCGGGTCGCTGCTCGGATCGAACCTGGGCGCGTTCCTCTACACGAAGATGCTCAAGCCGGTCATCGGCTCGCCGGAGGCCTTTGCGACGACCCGCACCTTCTGGCTGATGTTCGCCGTCCTCGACGTGGTCGCGGCGGTGGGCCTGATCCTGTTCGCGCGGGCCTTCACGGCCGACACGGCCGAGACGCGGCGCAAGGCCCGGATGGTGATGAGCGGCGTGTACGTGCTCGTGCTGCTGGTCGGCATCGGGTTCTTCTACTCGGCCGTGTCGTCGGAGGGCACTCAGTACCGCACGCTCGTGCAGTCGATCATCTTCCTGGCCCTCGGTGCCGGCGGCCTCGTCGTCGGCCTGAAGAAGAGGTAACCCGTGACACGCCTGCTCGCGCGTGCCGTTCTCCTCGCGCTCGGGCTCCTGTCGTGCGCCGCGCTTGCCCACGCACAGCCCGGGCCGAAGGGCCATCTCGTCGTCGTCGGCGGCGGCGGCGTGCCCGATGTCATCCTGCAGCGCGCGATCGAGCTCGCCGGGGGCCCCGCCGCGCCCATCGTCGTGTTCCCGCAAGCCTCCGAGCTTGCGGACACCGGGCAGGTGGCCGTCGAGATGTGGACGAAGGCCGGCGCGACGAACGTGCGCTGGTTTCCGTTGACCGACTCCGCCGCGGCGCGGCAGGCCGTCGAATCGGCAGCGATGATCTGGTTCCCCGGCGGGGACCAGGGCAAGCTCATGAAGGCCTTCGAGGGCACGGCCGTGCCCGAGGTCATCGCCCGCCGCTATCGCGACGGCGCGGTCGTCGGAGGCACGAGCGCCGGGGCGGCCGTCATGTCGGCGGTCATGCTGACCGGCGACGCGGATCTCCAGAGCATCACCGTGGGCGCCACCAAGACGGCCCCGGGCCTGGGCCTCTGGCCCGAGGTGATCGTCGACCAGCACCACCTCAAGCGGCAGCGCCAGAGCCGCCTCATCAGCCTGGTGCTGGAGCACCCGACGCTCATCGGAGTGGGGATCGACGAGCGGACGGCTGCGATCGTGTCCGGGCAGCGCTTCGAGGTCATCGGCGAGAGCTCCGTGCTCGTCATCGACGCCCGCCGCGCGGCAATCGAGCCGCGGTCTCCCGGCTCCCACTCGGCCGCCCGGAACATCACCGTTCACGTCCTGACGGCGGGGATGGGGATGGACATCGGACGCGAGGTCGGGGTTCGGGATTCGGGACCCGGGATTCGGGGCTCGCAGTCGCGATGAAGGACGGCCGGCCATCTCGAAAGCCGGGCCGCTGAGAAACATCCAGGTGTCGGACGCTCCCAGGTTCTCCCTCGTCATTCCGGCCCACAACGAGGAGGCCTGCCTCCCCCGCCTGCTCGATTCCGTCGACCGGGCCCGCCGTGCGTATGCCGGCGGCGCGGGGGCCATCGAAGTCATCGTCGCCGACGACGGCTCGACGGACGCGACCGCCGACATCGCCAACGCCCGCGGATGCCGGACCGTCAGGCTGGAGGCGCGGCGCATCGCCGGGGCCCGCAACGCCGGCGCGCGCGCTGCGGGCGGCGACATCCTGGCGTTCGTGGACGCCGACTCGCGGATCCACGTGGACACGTTCAACGAGATTGACCGCCTGATCGGTTCCGGACGCGTGATCGGCGGGACGACGGGCGCGGTCTTCGAGCGGCAGTCAGCGGGGCTCCGGTGCACGCACGCGGCGCTGGCCCTGCTTGGCGTGGCCTTCCGGGGATGGCGGGCGCTGCGGCGCCCGGCCATGGACACTGGCGTGGTCTTCTGCGGACGGGCCGACTTCGAGGCGATGGGCGGCTATCGCGAGCAGTACCGATGGGGCGAAGACGTGTGGCTGCTCGTGGACCTGCTGCGGCGGGGCTGGCAGAGCGGCCGTAGGCTGGAGGGCGCGACCAGCGCCCCGGCGACCTTCTCGACACGCAAGTTCGATCACTACGGGGACTGGCACTACTTCACGATGCCGTTCCGCATCGCGTGGGACGCCGTCCGCCGCCGCGACACGACCACGCGGCAGTACTGGTACGAGCGGCGATAGCCCGGTGCAGAACGCGATGCCTTGTCGTCGGGGCTCCCTTCGACTCGCGTGCGATCATGCGCTCGCTCGGGGCAGGGAAGCCTCGACCTCCGGCTTGAGCGTCGAATCCCGGACCCCGAATCCCGAGCCCCGGCTCTCCAACCCCGGAGCTCACTTCGGTCGGTGACGTTCGCTCCGCCTCACGCAGGCTAGAGCCTGCGGGCTCCATTCCGGCGCATCCTCAACTGAAGTGAGCGCCGGTCTAAAGGTATTTCAGCTCGATCGCCTTCTGTTCGAGTTCCGCCCTGAACTCCGGCGCCGCGATGTCGATGAGGGCACGCGCCCGCTGACGAATCGTCTTGCCGTAGAGGCTCGCCACGCCGTGTTCGGTGACGACGTAGTGCACGAGGTACCGGCTCGTCACGACGCCCGCGCCCGGTTTGAGCATCGCGACGATCTTGCTGATGGACTCCCCTTTGACCACGGCGGTCGACGGCAGCGCGATGACGGGGATGCCGCCTTTGCTCCGGGCCGCGCCGTAGATCATGTCCACCTGGCCGCCGACCCCGCTGTAGATCCGGGGCCCGATGCTGTCGGCGCACACCTGGCCGGTCAGGTCCACCTCGATCGCCGAGTTGATCGCCACCATCCGGTCGTTCTGCGCAACCACGAATGGATCGTTGACGTACTCCTGCGGGTGCATCTCGATGATCGGGTTGTCGTGCACGAAGTCGTAGAGCCGCTGCGTGCCGACGATGAACCCGGCGATGATCTTGCCGGGGTGCAGTGTCTTCTTCTCTCCGTCGATGACCCCCCGCTCCACCAGGTCGATCACGCCGTCCGAGAACAGCTCGGTGTGCACGCCGAGGTGCTTGCGGTCGGCCAGCAGCCGGAGCACCGAGTCCGGCACCGCGCCGATCCCGGTCTGCAGCGTGGCGCCGTCGGGAATGAGGCTCGCGACGTTCGCGGCGATCCGCTGGGCCAGTTCCGAGGTGCCGGCCATCTGGATCGACGGCAGCGGGTAGTCGACCTCGACGATGCAGTCCAGCTTGGAGACGTGGATGAAGGCGTCGCCGAGCGTGCGCGGCATCTGCCGGTTCACCTCGGCGATGACGACCGTGGCGGCCTGCGCGGCCGCCTTCGTCGTGCTGATCTCGACGCCGAAGGAGCAGAACCCGTGCTCGTCCGGCGGGCTCACGTGCACGAACGCGGCGTCCAGCGGCAGGATGCCCCCCGTGAACAGTCCCGGCACCTCCGAGAGGTAGCACGGCGTGAAATCCGCCCGGCCCTCGTTGACGGCGCGGCGGTGCTCGTCGCTGATGAACATCGTGTTGATGCGAAGGTGCCCGGCCATCGACGGATCGGCGGCGGGAGCCCTGCCGAACGTCAGGATGTTGCAGACCTCGACGTCGCGCAGGCCCGGCGCCCGGGCGACGAGGGCATCCATCAAGACCTGGGGCACCGCGCAGTTGCCCGTCATGAAGACGCGGTGGCCCGACTGGACACGGCTGACGGCCTCGCCGGCGTCCGTCACCCGTTCGCGGTAGACATCCATCCAGCTCACAACGTCACCTCCGGCACGCCCAGGTGGAAGGCCAGCTTCGCGTTGACCACGCGCCCCTGGTGGGTCGCCACGCCCCGCTTCAGTTCGGGGTGCTCACCGAGCGCGTTCTCGAGCCCGCTCTTGGCCACCGCCCTGACAAACGGCAGGGCCGCGTGGCCCAGCATCTGCGACGCCGAACGCGCCACGACCGACGCCATGTTGGGCACGCAGTAGTGGATCACGCCCTCCGCGACGAACGTGGGGTTGTGATGCGTCGTCGGCCGGCTCGTCTCGACGCAGCCGCCCTGGTCGATGGCGATGTCCATGACGACGCTGCGCGGCTTCATCGACGCGACCATGTCGCGCGTCACGACCACGGGCGCCTTCGCGCCGGGGACGTGGACGGCGCCGATCAGGACGTCCGCGAAGCTGACGGCCTTCCGGATGTTCGACTCGTAGGCGACCATCAGGACGGGGCGCCGGCCGTGGCCGAGCCGCTCCTCGAGGGTGTGCAACCGCGCGAGATCCTGGTCGAGCACGGTCACGCTCGACCCGAGGCCGAGGAACACGTCGGCGGCCGCCGTGCCGGACGTCCCCGCGCCGAGGATGGCGATCTCGGCCGGCGGCAGCCCCGCGAGGCCCGAGAGGAGGATGCCCTTGCCGCCGCGGTCGTTCTGCAGCAGCGTGCCGGCCACCTGCGGCAGCATCATGCCGGCCAGCCGGCTCATCGCCGACTGCACCGGCAGCGAGCCGTCCTCGGCCTGGATGGTTTCGTAGGCGATGGCGGTCACCCGCTTGGCCAGCAGCGCGTCAATCCGGTCCCGCCGGCCGGCGGCCAGGTGCAGGAAGCCCATCAGCACGGCCCCGTCGTTCAGCCATTGCACCTCTTCCTCGGTCGGCTTCGACACCTTGCAGACGAGGTCGGCGCGCCGGTAGGCTTCCTCGCCCGAGTAGACGATGCGGCCGCCAGCCTTTTCGTACTCGACGTCCTCGTACCCCGCGCCCAGACCGGCGTGCTTCTCGATCGAGCAGACGTGGCCCGCTGCGACGAGCTGTCCGACGGCGGAGGGCGTCAACCCGACGCGGTGCTCGTCCACCTGCCGCTCCCGTGGGACACCGATGTTCATGGAACCTCCTGATCTCGCGGCCGCCATTCTACCGTTGAACCCGCGGGCCGTGCAGCGCCCGGACGCGCCCGCCTGCGCCGTCAGGAACGCCTGGCCAGCAGGTCCTCCACCTCGGCCAGCGTCGGGACGCCTCCCATCGCGCCCGCTTTCGTGCAGCTCACCGCCGCGGCGGCGTTGGCGAACCACAGCTGGCGCTCGAGCGACCAGCCGTGGACGATGCCGTAGATGTAGCCGCCACGGAACACGTCGCCGGCGCCGGTCGAGTCCACGACGGTCACCGGGAATCCCGGCGCCGCGAGCAGCGTGTCGCCCTCGAGGGCGATGGCGCCCCGCTCGCCCACCGTCACGACGAGGCGGCCCGGGTGCATCCGGCGCAGTGCCCGGAGCGCGTGCGCCGGGTCGGTCACGCCGGTCAGCTGGCTGGGCACGGTCTCGGCGAACACCGGGTGGCTCACCAGCTGGAGCAGTTCCCGCGTGCCCGGCGTGACGTGATCGATGTCGCACGTCACCGGGATGCCGTGCGCCTGCGCGATTCTGGCGGCCTCGATCGCTGCCGGCACGTCGACGTCGTCGACGTGCAGGACGCGCGACGCGGCGATCACGCCGGCGGGCAGGCGCGCGGGCGGGTAGCTCAGGGCCGGATCACGATGCCAGAGGACGATGCGGTCGCCCGTGGCATCCAGGAGAATCGTGGCGGTGGCCGTGGCGGCCCGGCTGAGTTCGACGTGCCCGAGATCGATGCCGCGCGATTCGAGCTCGCCGCGGATCCGCCGGCCGTCGTCATCCTCCCCGATCACTCCCAGGTAGGCCGCGTGTAGGCCGAGGCTGGCGCACGTCGCGAGGGCGGTGGCGATCTGGCCCCCGCACGTCCGCGTCTGCTCCTGCATGCGGACCTTGGCCCGCGGACCGCCGGCCTCCGGGAACACGGGCAGCCGGCATACCTGGTCGATGCAACTCGCGCCGACCCCGACGACGTCGAATCCCATGAATCCCCCCTGGGGCCAGGTCCCGGATTCCGTCACGCAGCCGCTCAACCGCCCTGCGCGTCGGGATTCGGGGTCCGATCCCATCAGTACCCTGCCGCTCCCCCGTCCACGTCGCGCCGGTCCGAGCCGCCCGCCAGTTTGCCGGTGCGAGGCTCGACCACGATGATCTCGGCAATCCCCTGGACGCCAATGGGTTCGAGCGTGTGGCCGAGGCGGTTCAGGATCGCAAGGGTGTCGGGCGACAGCCCGTTTCGCTCGTAATACGCCGTGTCGGGCAGCCACTGGTGGTAGAACCGTGCGGCGTCCACCGCCTCCTGCGCGTTCATGCCGTAGTCGATCACGTTGAGGATCGTGTGCAGGACCGTGGCGATGATCGTGCGCCCGCCCGGGCTGCCGGTCACCATGAACAACCGGCCGTCCCGGGTGACGATCGTCGGCGTCATGCTCGAGAGCATCCGCTTGCCCGGCGCCGCCAGGTTCGGCTCCGTGCCGATGAGGCCGGTCGCGTCGGTCAGCCCGGGCCCGGCGTTGAAGTCGCCCATCTCGTTGTTCAGCAGGAAGCCGGCGCCGGGCACGACGATCTTCGAACCGTAGCCGGCTTCGAGCGTGTACGTCAGCGACACGGCATTGCGCGCGGCGTCGACGACCGAGAAGTGCGTGGTCTCGCCCGGCTCCCGCGGCCACTCGAACGACGCCGGCGACGAGCGCGACGCGCGGCCGGCCTGGATCGTCGCGCGCAGCGACGCCGCGTAGTCCTTCGAGATGAGGCGGTCGATCGGCATGGACGGGTTGAAGGCCGGGTCGCCCAGGTGGCGCGCCCTGTCGGCGTAGGCCCGGCGCATCGCTTCGATGAGGAGGTGCGTGTTCTGCGCCGAACCCCAGCCGTTCGCCGCGAGCGGGTACCCCTCGAGCACGTTGAGCATCTGGATGAGCGCGGTCCCGCCCGAACTGATCGGCGGCATCGACAGAATCTCGTAGCCGCGGTACGTGCCGCGCAGCGGGACGCGCCGCTCGGGCGTGTACGCCCTCAGATCCCCGCGCGTGATGAGGCCGCCGTTCGCCGCCATCTCCCGCTCGATGAGCCGCGCCGTTTCCCCCTCGTAGAAACCGGCGGGCCCCTTGTCCGCGATCCGGGCCAGCGTCCGCGCCAGGTCGGGCTGACGGAACGTCTCGCCCGGCCCGTAGGGGACGCCGTTCCTCGAGAACTGCGCGATCGAGGCCGGATACCGCTTCATCGACGGCAGCACCCTGGCGAGCGAGGCGGCCAGCGCTTCGCTCAGCGGGAACCCGTCGCGGGCCAGCGCGATCGCCGGCTGGACCAGGCGCTTCCACGGCAGCGTGCCGTGCTGCTTCCACGCGAGGTGCAGCCCGGCGACGGTTCCGGGGACTCCGACGGACAGATGGCTCTCGTGGTGTTTCGCCGAGTCGTACCTGCCGGCGGTCAGGAACATCGCCGGCGTGGCCGCGGCCGGCGCCGTTTCGCGGAAGTCGTACGCCGCCGGGTCGCCGGACGCGGGGCGGAACACGATGAATCCCCCGCCGCCGATGTTGCCCGCGGCCGGGTGCACGACGGCGAGCGCGAAGGCCGTGGCGATGGCCGCGTCGATCGCGTTCCCGCCCGCCTTCAGCACGCCGGCGCCGACCTTCGAGGCGGTCGCCTCCTGGGAGACCACCATCCCGTGCGTCGCGCGCAGCGGCTCTGACGACGAGAACAGCGTCGCAGCGGCGGCCGCGACGATCAGGGCAATCCAGGCGGTACGCCGTCTCATGGGAGCCTGCCTCGTGGACGGGCGGTCACCGGGCCGGCCGGTACGCGGGGCCGTACAGCACCTTGCCGGGCCGGGCGGGCGTCATGGCGCCCTTCTCGAACACCACCTGGCCGTTGACGATCACCGTGTGCACGCCCACCGCGTACTGGTGCGGCCGTTCGAATGTCGCCGTGTCGGCGATGGCGGCGGCGTTCCAGACGGCGATGTCGGCCTTCATGCCCGGCCGCAGCACGCCGCGGTCGAGCAGGCCCACGCGCTGGGCGGGAAACGACGTCATCTTGCGCAGCGCCTCGGCCAGCGGAATCACCCGGCGCTCACGCACGTAGCGGCCGAGCACCCGCACGAACGTGCCGTAGCTGCGCGGGTGCGGCGACGCCTGTCCGAAGACGGGCACCTCGCCGTCGGATGCGATCATGGTCACGGGCTCCTTGAGGATGCGTTCGAGGTCCGCCTCGTCGATCGCGTGGAAGATTCCCGAGGCCCCGCCCTGCTCGATGATCCACATGACGGTCTCGGCCGCGTGGTCCAGCGTCGGCTCGGCCCCGCGCGCCCGCGTGATCTCGGCGAGGGTCTTCCCGGCCAGCGACGGCTCCCAGGCGCAAGCCGCAATCTGCACGTTCTTCGCGTCGCCGCCGCCCCGGTCGTACATCAGGGACTCGACGATGGCCTGCTTGATCCGGGCCCGCTGGCCCGCGTCGCGGAGGCGCGCGACGATGTCGGCCTGGCGCCCTTCGAGCGCCCACGGCGGAAGCAGCGCGTTGATGCCGGTGCTCGAGGCGGTGTACGGGTACTGGTCGATCGTCACGTCGACGCCGCGCGCCCGCGCCTCCGCCACCAGCGCGAGCGTCTCGCCGCTGCGGCCCCAGTTGGGCGTGCCGATGATCTTGTGGTGGGTGATTTGCGTGGGCATGT
>Ga0316603_10000553_pt1 | contig 18982 bp, 17 predicted proteins | sample OWC_soil_day10_n_FD_207649 | JGI IMG/M metagenome (GOLD analysis project Ga0316603, IMG submission 207649) | Wetland soil microbial communities from Old Woman Creek delta, Ohio, United States - OWC_soil_day10_noCT | ecosystem: Environmental > Terrestrial > Soil > Wetlands | place: USA: Ohio... | reverse complement strand
GAGGAACAGCGTGGTGAACAGCGCCGCGATGATCGCGATCTCGATGAACTCCGAGAGCATGAACATGCCCTGCTTCATCGCGCTGTATTCGGTGAAGTACCCCGAGATCAGCTCGGACTCGGCCTCGGGCAGGTCGAAGGGGATGCGCTTGTTCTCGGCGATGGCGGCGACCATGAACAGGATGGCAGCGAACGGCTGGTAGACGATGCCCCAGGCCGGCAGGAAGCCGAGCACGGTGCCCGACTGCTGCTCGACGATCGAGACGAGGTCCACGGTGCCGAAGATCAGGATCAGCCCGAGCACCGTGAGGCCCATCACCAGCTCGTAGGAGATGAGCTGCGAACCCGCCCGCAGGGCGCCGAGCAGCGAAAACTTGTTGGCCGACGACCAGCCCGCGAGCATCGCGCCGATGATCGAGATGCCGGCGAAGGCGAACACCACCAGCAGCCCGGCGTCGAGCGGCGCGATCTGCATCGGGTAGGTGCGGCCGCCGAACCAGTCCGCCAGCGAGGGGAACAGCAGGCCGGGATCGAGCGTGCCGCCGAACGGGATCACGGCGAACACCAGCATCACCGGGGCGAAGGCGAGCCACGGCCCGAGTGCGTAGGCGAGCCGGTCGTAGGCGTCGGGCTTGAAGTCCTCCTTCAGGAGCAGCTTCAGGCCGTCCGCCATGCCGTGGAACAGTCCCCACCACACGAGCTTCACCTGCGTGAACGGAATGCGCAGGTAGGCGCGGTTGGCGCCGATGCGGTCCGACATGATCGCCGCCTGCTTGCGCTCCACCCAGGTGAGCACGGCGCCGAAGGTGAGCAGAACCGCGAACGCATAGGCGATGTAGACGAGGCTGACCGCGAGGTCCGGGCTCATGGGTGCCCCCGTGCGGGCGCCGCGAGCGCCTTGAACACGGCCTCCGCGTCGAGGACCGACGCCGCCTTCGGGAAGCAGGGCTCGAACGCGCTCACGACACCCTGGAAGTTGGTGTAGTGCCCGGCGCGCTCGGTCTGGATGCTTACGGCCAGGAACACGTCCGCGTGGCCGTTCTCGGGCTGCAGGTACGAATTCAGGAAGATGATCTTCGCCTGCGGCGGGATGCGCGCGAAGTCACAGCCCTCGCCCCAGACCAGCACGAGGTCGGTGCCGTCGTGGTAGGCGGGCTCGCCCACGTCGAAGAACTCGCGCGCCCGGGCGGTGTTCGGGTTCTTGTCGGGGCGGATGAGAAGGTCGTCCTCGAGCCGCTCGCCTTCCTCGGGCGCCCAGTCGCGCTTCACGAACGAGTGGAACACCTCGCCGAGGTAACGCTTGAACGCCTCGAGTTCCTCGTTCGAGCCCCAGTTCGACACCAGCGCGACCGGGTGGCGCGCCGCGCCGATCAGGCGGCGCGCGGCGTCGAGCGCCTCGGCCACCGGCACCGGCCGGCCCTTCAGCATCGGCTCGTCGGCGCGGACCCGCTCGAAGATGCGCGCGAGGTCGCGGCCCTTGTTGCAGATCCACGGCCCGTTGACGGCCGGGTTCTCGAGCGGCGTGATGCGGGCGATGCTGGTGTTCTGCCGCTGGTCGAGCGACTTCACGAACCACTCGGGCTTGCGGTGCCAGATCTGGATCGTGCAGCCGCGCTCGCAGCCCGGGCACACCGACGGCGTGGGCTCGAGGTACCACACCCGCGACTTGTGCAGGAACTGCCGCGACAGCAGTGCGCCGACCGGGCAGAGGTCGATGATGTTGTCGGAGTACGGGTCCTCGGCGAGCGGGCGGTCCTCGACGGGGCGGATGTTCGACACGTCGCCGCGGCGCTCGACGCCGAGCGCCATCGACTTCGACACCTCGTGCGTGAAGCGCGTGCAGCGCAGGCACAGGATGCAGCGCTCGTTGTCGAGCAGGATGCGGTTCGACAGGTTGTAGAACTTCGTCGAGCGCACCTTCTCGTCGCGCGACAGCGAGGCCTCGCCGTTGTACGTGTAGTGGTAGTCCTGCAGCGTGCACTCGCCGGCCTTGTCGCAGATGCCGCAGTCCACCGGGTGGTTGAGCGTGATGAACTGCAGGATCGCCTTGCGGTGCTCCTTGACGTCCTTCGACTCCGTGAACACCTTCATCCCGGCGTTGACCGGCATGTTGCAGGCGATGTCGAGCCCGCGGCCCTCGACCTCGACGAGGCACATGCGGCAGTTGCCCACCACCGAGAGCTGCGGATGCCAGCAGAAGTACGGCACGAAGATGCCGTGCTCGCGCGCCACCTGCAGGACCGTCTGGTCCTCGCGCGCCTCGATGGCCTGCCCGTTTATGAAGATCTCAGGCATTCCAGGTTCCCGTCGAAACGCGAGCGCTTGTGCTCGATGTAGTACTCGAACTCGTCGCGGAACTTGTCGAGGATGCCGGTGCAGGCGTAGCCCGCCGCGTCCCCGAGGCCGCAGATGGTGGTGCCGTCGTTGAACTTCGAGATGTAGTACAGCCGCTCGATGTCCTCGGGCCGGCCCTCGCCCGCGACGATGCGGTCGATGATGCGGTGCATCCAGCCCGTGCCGTGGCGGCAGGGCGTGCACTGGCCGCAGGACTCGTGGTGGTAGAAGCGCAGGATGACCTGCATCAGGCTCACCATGCACGTGCCCTCGGCGATCACGATCATGCCGCCGGAGCCGAGCGTGGAGCCCGCGTCCCAGAGCGCCTCGTGCGAGAGCACGAGGTCCTGGATGTCGGCGCCGGTGAGCACCTTGGAGGACACGCCGCCGGGCACCACGCACTTGATGGCGCGACCGCCCTGGATGCCGCCGCAGTCCTCGTCCAGGAACTTCATCCACGGGTAACCGAGCTCGACCTCGTACACGCCCGGCCGGTTCACGTGCCCGGAGACCGAGAACAGTCGCGTGCCCGGGCTCTTTGCCGTCCCCACCTCTTTGAAGGCCGCGGCGCCGTGCGCGATGATCCAGGCAATGTTCGACAGCGACTCGACGTTGTTGACGACGGTCGGCCGCTGGTAGAGCCCCTTCACGGTCAACCGCGGCGGGCGGTTGCGCGGGTAGCCCTTCTTGCCTTCGAGGGACGCGATGAGGCCTGATGCCTCGCCGGCGACGTACGCGCCGGCGCCGCGATAGACGACGATGTCGCAGGAGAACTCGCTGCCGAGGATGCGTTCGCCGAAGTAGCCCGCGGCGTAGGCCTCCTCGACCGCGCCGGCGAGGCGGCGGTAGGGCAGGTCGAACTCGCCGCGGATGTAGACGAAGCAGTTGCGGACGCCGAGCGCGTAGCTCGCGATCAGCATCGACTCGAGCAGCACGTGCGGGTTGTTCTCGAGGATCCAGCGGTCCTTGAACGTGCCGGGCTCACCCTCGTCGGCGTTCGCGACGAGGTAGTGGGGCTGCCCGTCGTCGGGCACGATCACCTGCCACTTTCGGCCCACCGCGAACGCGGCGCCGCCGCGGCCCTGCAGTCCCGAGGCGGTCACTTCCTTCGTGACGTCCGACGGTTTCATCCCGCCGAGCACCTTGGCGATCGCGCCGTAGCCGCCGCGGGCGCGGTACTCCGAGAGCGAATGCGAAGTCGCGGTCACCGGGAAGGACATGATGAGCTGGCGGCCGGGCATGGCTACTTCAGCCCCTCCAGCAGCTCGTCGACCCTCGCGCAGGTGAGGTTCTCGTGGTAGCTGTCGTTCACCATCATCATCGGCGCCGTGCCGCAGGAGCCGAGGCACTCGGCCGTCGAGAGGGTGTAGCGGCCGTCCGGGGTGGTCTGGCCGGGCCGGATGCCCAGTCGCTTCTCGACGTGCGCGAGGATGCGTTCGGCGCCGTTCATCGAGCAGCTGACGTTGTGGCAGAACTGCAGGTGCCACCTGCCTACCGGCTTGCGGCGGAACTGCGTGTAGAACGAAAGCACTTCCTCGATCTGGATCTGCGGGACGCCGAGGTAGGCGGCGAGCTCCTCGATGTCCTCGTCGGAAACGTAGCCGCGGTCCTCCTGGATGCGCCGCAGGCAGGGCAGCACCAGCGACGACTCGAAGCCCGCCGGGAAGCGTTCTCTCAGCTTCTCGAATTCCGGGAGGAGGTGCTTCACCTGTCGCACTCCCCACCGATCATGTTGACCGATCCGAAGGTGGGGACGATGTCGGCGAGCTGGTAGCCGTCGAGCATGCGGTGCACGCCGCCCATGTGCACGAAGCTCGGGGACCGGCAGTGCACTTTCCAGGGCACGCCGCCGCCGACGCTCACGAGGTAGAAGCCGAGCTCGCCGTTGGCGCCCTCGTGGGCCGAGTAGACCTCGCCGGGCGGCACCTGCGGCCCCTCCATCACCAGCTTGAAGTGGTTGATGAGCGACTCGATCTCGGTGTAGACGAGTTCCTTTTCGGGGAAGGTGCAGCGCCGGTCCTCGACGCACAGCGGGCCCGCCGGCAGCAGGTCCACCAGCTGGCGGATCATGTGCGCCGACTCGTCGATCTCCCGCATGCGCACGTAGTAGCGGTCGTAGTTGTCGCCCTTGATGCCGACCGGAACCTCGAAGTCGAGCTCGGCGTAGGCGAGGTAGGGCGTGTCCTTGCGCAGGTCGCGCGCCGCGCCGGTGGAGCGCAGGATCGGTCCGGTGAAGCCCCAGTTCACGGCCTCGGCGGTCGATAGCACGCCCACGTCGCGGGTGCGGTCGATGAAGATGCGGTTGCGGTCCACGAGGCCGTGCACGCGGCCCGTGAAGGTCTCCATCTCGTCGAGGATCTCCTCGAGGCGCTTCAGCCAGCCCTCGGGCACATCGTGCGCCAGCCCGCCGATGCGGCCGTAGCTGTAGGTGACGCGGGCGCCCGTGAGATCGGCGAGGTGCTCGTAGATGTAGTCGCGGATGGTCACGAGGTAGAGGAACGCGGTCATCGCGCCGAGCTCCATCAGCGCCGCGGCCGTGCACGTCAGGTGGTCGGCGATGCGCGAGTACTCGGCGAGCAGCGTGCGCAGGTAGCGACAGCGCGGGGTGATCTCGATGCCCATCAGCTTCTCGACGGCCTCGCAGTAGGCGAAGTCGTTGATGAGCGCCGAGCAGTAGTTCAGCCGGTCCACGTACGGGATCAGGTTGTGCCAGGTGTGCGACTCGCACTCCTTCTCGAAGCCCCGGTGCAGGTAGCCGCAGTGCACGTCGGTGCGCACGACCCGCTCGCCGTTGAGCTCCGCCACGATCTGGATCGTGCCGTGCGTCGCCGGGTGCGACGGGCCGATGTTGACGATCACCGAGCCCTCGCGGCTGCCCTTGTCGAAGGCCGGCCGGATCGGGTTGGGCAGGGTGGTGAGCGGGGGCAGGCTCACGGCTTGGGCTCCCGGTAGGGGACGAGCGGCTGTTCCTTCTGCTTCGGGTAGTCCTTGCGCAGCGGGTGGCCCTCGAAGCCCTCGTAGAGCAGGATCGGGCGCAGGTCGTCGTTGCCGCGGAACGCGATGCCGTACATGTCGTGGCACTCGCGCTCCATGTAGCGCGCCGAGCCGTAGAGCGGGACCAGGGTGTCGACGGTCGGGTCGGCAGCCGGGACGCGCGTCTTCACCCGGACGCGGACGAACTCGCGGGTCGAATAGAAGTGGTAGACGACGTCGAAGCGCGGCTCGCGCTCGGGCCAGTCCACCGCGGTGACGTCGAGGAACAGGTCGAAGCCGCAGTCGTCCCTGAGCGCGCGCACCGTCGCGAGCAGCTGCGCCGGCTCGATCAGGAGCACCAGCACCCCGTGCGACACGTCCGTCCCGCCTGCCACCCCGGCGAGGCGTTCGCGGACCCGTTCGAAGGCGGCGTCGATCACGGTCAGAACTTCTCGTTGACGATGGGGTGGCGGTCGCCGGCGATGCGGTCCTGCAGCTTCATGATGCCGTCGATGACCATCTCGGGCCGCGGCGGGCAGCCGGGAATGTAGAGGTCCACGGGGATGATCTTGTCGATGCCGGGCAGCGCGGCGTAGTTCTGGTAGAAGCCGCCGCTCGTGGCGCACACGCCGAAGGCGATCACCCACTTGGGCTCGCACATCTGCTCGTACACCTTGCGCAGGATCGGCGCCTGCTTGTGCGTCACGGTGCCCACGACCATGAGCAGGTCGGACTGGCGGGGAGTGAAGCGGGGCAGCGCGGCGCCGAAGCGGTCCGTGTCGTAGAGCGTGGAGCTCACCGACATGAACTCCATCGCGCAGCAGGCAGTCACGAAGGGATAAGGAAACAGCGAGAACTTGCGGGCCCAGCCGACGAACTCGTCCTTCTTGGTGGTCAGGAACTCGAACGCGCCCGAGGGCGCCGTGCGGGCCGGCTGCGTGGTCACCTCGTCACCTCCTCGAGCAGACCGGTCCGCCACACGTACGCCACGATGAAGACCAGCAGCAGCATGAACACGCCGAAGGCGGCGAGCAGCGCGCCGGTGAGCGGCTGGGAACCGAGGGCCCAGAGGAAGAGGAACACCGTCTCGAGGTCGAACAGGATGAAGATCACCGCGATCGCGTAGTACTTCACCGGCACGGCCCGCGTGTTGTCCTGCTCGACGGGTGTGGCGCCGCACTCGAAGGGCTCGAGCTTGAGGGCCGTCGGCGCGGGCTTCGGGCCGAGCACCCGGTTCATCCACAGCGTGAGCGCCACGAACCCCAGGATCGCTAGCAGGTAGATCAGGAAGGTGCCGTATGGATTCATCAGCTGCGTCGTATCGGCCGTGGGCAGGACTATAGCGCGGGCAGGACTATAGGCAGTGCACGCGTGCCTGCAGCCTGCGGAAAACACTTATGGGCGCGCCGCGCCGCAGCAGTCGAAATCCGCCCCATCGTTCGTGACATCCGTGGAGCCATCCGTGAGCACGCGAATCGAGGCGCCGCGCTGGCCCGCGCGGCTCGACCTCCTGCAGAGCGGAACGGGCCTGGCGCTCGGGCTCTTCATGTGGGTCCACATGTTCTTCGTGGCCAGCATCCTGCTCGGCCCGGACGCGATGTGGACGGTGGCGCGCTTCTTCGAGGGCTATCACATCGTCGGCCGGCCGCTGCCGTGGCTCGTGTCGATCCTGGTCGCCGTCATCTTCACCCTCTTCATCGTCCACGCGGCGCTTGCGTTGCGGAAGTTCCCGGCGAGCTACCGGCAGTACCGAACCTACCGCGAGCACATGCAGGGCATGAAGCACGAGGACACCACGCTCTGGTACTGGCAGGTGGTCACGGGCTTCGCGCTGTTCTTCATGGCCTCGGTGCACCTCTACATCATGCTCACGCGCCCGGACCGCATCGGCCCGTTCGAGTCCGCCGACCGCGTCTGGAGCGACCTGATGTGGCCGCTGTACCTCGTGATGCTGTTCGCGGTGGAGTTCCACGGCGGCATCGGGCTCTATCGCCTGGCGCTCAAGTGGGGGTGGTTCGCGGGCCCCGATCCGCTCGCCACGCGCCGCCGGCTGCGGGCCTTCAAGTGGGCGATCACCGCCTTCTTCCTGCTGCTCGGCCTCGCGACGCTCGCGGCCTACATGAAGATCGGCATGGAGCACGCCCCCTTGTACGGCGAGCCCTACGTGCCCACCTGGCTGCGGGAGGGCGCGCCGTGAAGATCATCTATACCGACGTGCTGGTGATCGGCGGTGGCCTCGCGGGACTGCGGGTCGCGATCGGCGCCCGGCGCCGCGGCCACGACGCGATCGTGCTGTCGCTGGTGCCGCCCAAGCGCTCGCATTCGGCGGCCGCGCAGGGCGGCATGCAGGCGAGCCTCGGCAACGTCGTCAAGGGCCAGGGCGACAACGAGGACGTGCACTTCGAGGACACCGTCAAGGGCAGCGACTGGGGCGCCGACCAGCAGGTGGTGCGAATGTTCGTGAACACGGCGCCCAAGGCCGTGCGCGAGCTCGCGGCCTGGGGCGTGCCCTGGAGCCGCGTCCGCCAGGGCGACCGCGAGGTGATCATCAACGGCCAGAAGGTCACCATCACCGAGCGGGCCGAGGCGCACGGCCTCGTGGCCCAGCGCGACTTCGGCGGCACCAAGAAGTGGCGTACCTGCTATGTCTCGGACGGCACGGGCCACGCGATGCTGTTCGCGGTCGGCGACCAGGCAATTGCGCAGGGCGTGCCGGTGCACGAGCGCAAGGAGGCCCTCTCGCTCATCCACGACGGCTCGCGTTGCTACGGGGCGGTGGTGCGCGACCTCATCACGGGCGAGCTCAATGCCTACGTCGCCAAGGCCACCGCGATCGCCACCGGCGGCGCGGGGCGCGTGTACCGCGTCACGACCAATGCCGTGATCTGCGAGGGCATCGGCGCGGCGCTCGCGCTCGAGACCGGGGTCGCGGCGCTGGGCAACATGGAGGCGGTGCAGTTCCATCCGACCGGCATCTTCCCGGCCGGCATCCTCGTCACCGAGGGCTGCCGGGGCGATGGCGGCCTGCTGCGCGACGGCGCCGGCCACCGCTTCATGCCGGACTACGAGCCCGAGAAGAAGGAACTCGCCTCGCGCGACGTGGTGTCGCGCCGCATGGAGGAGCACATCCGCAAGGGCCATGCCGCCACGTCGCGCTTCGGCGAGCACCTGTGGCTCGACATCAAGCTGCTCGGCCGCAGGCACATCGAGCACAACCTGCGCGAGGTGAAGGAGATCTGCCACTACTTCCTGGGCGTGGACCCGGCGGAGCAGTGGATCCCCGTGCGGCCGGCCCAGCACTACACCATGGGCGGCGTGCGCACGAAGCACACCGGTGAGAGCCCCACGCTGCGCGGCCTGTTCGCGGCCGGCGAGGCGGCCTGCTGGGACATGCACGGCTTCAACCGCCTCGGCGGCAACTCCGTGGCCGAGACCGTGGTCGCGGGCATGATCGTGGGCGAGTTCATCGCCGACTTCTGCGAAAGTCCCGCGGGCGACCTCGACATCCCCACCGCGCTCATCCGCGAGGCGGTGGCTGCAGAGCGTGCCCGGCTCGACGTCCTGCTGCACGGCGGCGGCGCGGAGCGGGCCGACGCGCTCAAGATCGAGATGCAGCAGATCATGACCGACAAAGTCGGCATCTTCCGCACCGGCGCCGACCTCGAGGAGGCCGTGACCCGCCTGCAGGGCCTGCTGGTCCGCAGCCGCAGCATCGGGCTGCGGCACCACGCCGATGGCCCGAACCCGGAGCTGGTGACCGCCTATCGCACGCAGAAGATGCTCAAGGTGGCGCTGTGCATCGCGAACGGTGCGCTCACCCGCACCGAGAGCCGCGGCGCGCATTTCCGCGAGGATTTCCCCCGCCGCGACGATGCCACCTGGCTCAAGCGCACACTCGCCACGTGGGCGGATCCCTCCGCCACGCTGCCGAGCCTGGCGTACGAGCCGCTCGACATCTCGGCGATGGAGCTGCCGCCCGGCTGGCGCGGCTACGGCGCCAAGGACTACCTCGACCACCCCGACACGCCGCGGCGGGTCGAGGAACTCCAGCAACTGCGCCAGCGGCTCGAGGGCGAGGACCGCCACCGAGTCCAGGCGGCGATCATGCCCTACGAGCACCTGCTGCCCGAGCGGTTCCGAGGCCGCAACGAGCGCATCGACGAGAGGCTGCCATGACCGACACGGCCCCTGCTCCCTCCGCCGCCGCCGACGCGTCCGGACCTCCGCGCAAGCTGCGCTTCCACGTCCTGCGGCACGACCCGCGCGACCCGCAGAGCGTCGCGCACACGGAGGTCTTCGAGCTCGAGGAAGCCGCGGGCATGACGCTCTTCATCGCCCTGAACGAGATCCGCGAGCAGCTCGACCCCTCGCTCGCGTTCGACTTCGTGTGCCGCGCCGGCATCTGCGGCAGCTGCGGCATGGTGATCAACGGCCGCCCGGGCCTCGCCTGCCGCACGCTCACGAAGGACCTGCCCGCCGACATCACGCTCGCGCCGCTGCCGGCCTTCGAGCTGATCGCGGATCTCTCCGTGAACACCGGCAAGTGGATGCGCGGCATGAGCGAACGCCTGGAGACCTGGGCGCACACGGTCGAGCAGGACCCGGACCTGCGCCGCATCGAGGCGACCATGGACCCGGATCTCGCCGACCGCATCTACGAGCTCGACCGCTGCATCGAGTGCGGCTGCTGCGTTGCGGCCTGCGGCACGGCGCGCATGCGCGAGGACTTCGTGGGAGCGGTGGGCCTGAACAAGATCGCGCGCTTCGCCCTGGACCCGCGCGACACCCGCACGGACGAGGACTTCTACGAGCTCGTCGGCAACGACGACGGCGTGTTCGGCTGCATGACCCTGCTCGGCTGCCACGACGTCTGCCCGAAGAGCCTGCCGCTGCAGACCCAGATTGCCTTCCTGCGGCGCCGCATGGCGCGCATGGCGCTCGGCTGAAGCCACTTAGCAAATCTTTAAGGTTTCGCTAGCGAGCATTTAGCAACCGGCCGCGCCGGCCCGCCGCACACTGGCCCCACAACGAACTGGAGGGGTCGGTCATGACGAAGAATCGAATGGCGGCGGGGGTCCTCGGCGGTCTCCTGCTCTCGATGGGCGTGGCGGTACAGGCGTCCGCGGCCGATGCGGCCAAGGACCCGCGGGTGGAGCGGGGTCGCTACCTCGTGGTGGTGAGCGGCTGCAACGACTGCCACACGCCCGGTTACATGCAGAACGGCGGCCCGAAGCTGCCGGAGAAGGACTGGCTCACCGGCGTGCCGGTCGGCTACCAGGGGCCGTGGGGGACGACCTACGCGTCGAACCTGCGGCTCGTGATCAACGGGATGAGCGAGGCGCAGTGGCTGGCGCACGCACGCCGGGAGTTCAAGCCGCCGATGCCCTGGTTCAACCTGCGCGAGATGACGGACCAGGACCTGAAGGCCATCTACGCCTACGTCCGCAGCTTGGGCGCGGCCGGCGAGACGGCTCCTGCCTATGTCGCCCCGGGCGGCAAGGTGAAGACGCCGTATTTCGTGTTCGTGCCGCAGGTGGACCCGCCACAGGCCGCGGCACGCGGAGGGCGGATCAGGGCGGGATCTCGATGAGTTGCACGGGCCGGCGGACGTTGAAGCGGAAGCGTCCCCGGCCCGTCTTCTCGATCTGCAGGTCCGGGCAGCGCTCCTCGAGGCGTCGCTGCAGAAGAATCAGCCGCGCCTCGAGGTTCTCGCTCAAGTCGGGCAGGCGGATCGCCGGGTCGAGTCGCAGCTCGCGGTTGGTGTGCTCGGAGCGGCAGTCCTCGAGGTGGGCGCGCAGCAGCCGCCACAGGATCGCGCCGGCCACGCCCTTGATGAGGTAATCCTCGCCCACGAAGATGCTGTCGTTCTCCACGTAGCGGCGCACGCGCAGCGGCGGGCCCTGCGCAGTCGCGGACGCCGCCTTCGACGGCGCATCCTCGACCGCGAGCGCCGCGGGATCGTCCTCGAGCAGCGAGGCGACGGCGCCGACGTGGCTCGCGAGCACCGTGAACCCGTCTTCTTCGTCGTAGCCGAATCGTCCGGTGGCCTCGCTCTCAGCGAACAGCACGCCGAGCAGCCGCGTCCCGGCCAGGATCGGCACGGCGATCTGGCTCTGCGACTCCGGCAGGCCCGGGAACGGGATGCGCTCCTCGAGGCCCGCCGTGAGGCCGTGGCTTTCCGCATCCGCGCGCATGGCGCGCCCGTAGCCGAACTCCGACGTCGCGTGCGAGATGCGGATGGGAATGCGCGCCTGCGCCGCCGTGCCGATGAGGCCCTCGCCTAGTCGCAGCTCTGCGCCGACGCCGGACTCGGCGTAGCCGCGGCTCGCCACGGTGTAGAGCCGCTCGCCGACCGGGTCGTACATCAGCACCATGGCGTGCACGATGCCGATCGGGTGCTCGAGCACGTCGAGCAGTGCGTCGATCAGCGATTTCAGGTCGTTCGCGCCCGACAGCCGCGCCATGCAGGCGCGCAGCGTGGTCACGTCCACCTCCGGCGCCGGCGGCGCCTCGAGCGCCGTGCCGTACACCTCGCTCACCGATTCCACGCGGTACACGTCCGATCCGCGCAGCTTGAACACGCCGGTCATGCCCGCGTGCGAGGCGATCCCGGCGAGCTTGGCCTTCATGCACTCGAACAGCGGCCCCGAGTCTTCCGTGCGCAGGTAACGCACGGCGAGCTTGTACTGCGCCCCCGTCTCCGGGTGGATCACGATCACCGTCGCGCGCGGGTTCTCGAGCACGTTCTGCCGCGTCTTGCTGAAGAACTGGAACGACAGCGCGACGTGCTGAGCATCGACGTAGTGCACCTCGGAGATGTAGGAAACGTTGGGGGTGCCGTCGCGCGCGCAGGTCGCGATCACGGCGGGAACGGCGCCCTCGAAGCACGGCCTCAGCGACTGCAGTGACAGCGGCATGTCAGGGCTCGAGCGGCTGCCCGGCACCGGGGCCGGGGGTCTGCTGGAAGGCCGCTGACGGCGTGAAGCGGATCGCCGCGAGGTGCTCGGCGCGGCCGCGCAGCGCCCCGGCAAACTCCTTCGCGTAGCCGATGCTGCTGAGCTCCTCGATCCACGCCGCGAGATGCCGGGCCGCGACCGCGCGGTCCGCAGCGGTCAGCTTGACGATCTGCGCGTCGGTGCCCTTGAGCTGGATGGTGCGATGCGTGCTCGGCTGGCTGAAGACGACCGCGACCATCCCGTTCGCGGCCACGTCGTCGAGCAGTGTCCCGGCCCGGCTCGGTTCGACCAGCACCGTGACCTGCCGGCGGTCGCGCGAGACGCGGCAACCGCAGCCGCGCACGACGTCGGCGACGAAGTCGGCGTTGCGCGACGCGACGATTACAGAGACGCCGCTCTGGATGAACGCCGCATGATCGGCGTCGAGCGGCGATGGCCGGCCTGGGTCCGCCTTCATGCGGCGAATGATAGCGGCGCCGGAGGTCAGCTGGCCGCGTCGCGCAGCGTCCGCCAGGAAACGGGTCGGGCCCGCGCGTACTGCGGCGGGCAGTGCACCTCGGCGCCGAGCGCGTCGGCGGCATGCCAGCCCCAGCGAGGGTCGTCGAGGAAGGCGCGCGCCAGCGCCACCTGGTCGGCCTGGCCCGCAGCGATGATCGCGCTGGCTTGCCGCGCAGACGTGATGAGCCCGACCGCGCGGGTCACGAGGCCCGTCGCGGCACGGATGCGCGCCGCCGCGGGCACCTGGTAGCCGGGGCCGACCGGCACCTGCGCCTGTGCTACCAGGCCGCCGGACGACACGCAGACGTAGTCGATGCCGATGGCCTGCGCCGCTCGGACGTACTCGATCGAGTCGTCCACCGTCCAGCCGCCCTCGACCCAGTCGGTGGCCGAGATGCGCATGCCGAGCACCGTGGTCGGCGGCACGACGGCCGAGACTGCCTCGAGCACCTCGAGCGGGAACCGCATGCGATTCGCGAGCGGCCCGCCGTAACCGTCGTCGCGCAGGTTGCTGAGCGGCGAGAGGAACTGGTGCAGCAGGTAGCCGTGCGCCGAGTGCAGCTCGATCACCTCGAACCCGAGGCGCACCGCACGGCGGGCGGCGTGGACGAACGCGTCGGTGACGCGCGCCATGCCGTCCTCGTCGAGGGCCGCGGGCACGTGCCAGCCGTCGTCGAAGGCGAGGGCCGAGGCAGAGACGGTGGGCCACGGATCCTCGTCCTCGCGCAGGGCCCGACCGCCCTCCCACGGGAGCTGCGAGGAGGCTTTGCGCCCGGCGTGCGCGAGCTGGATTCCGAATTTCGCGGGCCCCGCGACGCGTCGCGCGGCGGCCAGCGCCCGCGCGAGGGCGGCCTCGCAGTCGTCGCTGTAGAGGCCGAGGCAGCCGTGGGTGATGCGGCCGCGGCGTTCCACGCCGGTGGCTTCCACCATCACGAGGCCGGCGCCCGACATCGCGAGCGAGGGCAGGTGCTGCAGGTGCCAGTCGCCCGCGCAGCCGTCGGCGGCCGAGTACTGGCACATGGGCGCCACCGCGAGGCGGTTCGGCAGCGTGACCGGTCCGAGGGCGAGGGAGTCGAACAGCGTGGGGTGTGTCATGACGCCGATTGTACTGGCCCGTGCGTGCGCGTTGGTTTACGGTCGGACAGCCGAACCGCCCCGGGAGACGACCATGCCCCCGCATCTAAGCGCAGGCCCGCGCGCCGCCGGCCTTGTCCTCGTGCTCGCCGGGCTCACCGGCCTCGGCTTCGCGGCCCCTGCCGTGGCGGATGCCGGCTCGACGGTCGCGCCGCTGATCGAACGGCTCGGCCTCGTGGAGTCCGCAACACCCGTGCGCGAGCGCGCCGGCTGGCAGCGGCCGAAGAAGATCCTGGTCTGGAATGTCCCGCCACCGATGCTACCGACCCTGCAGGCGGCGGCGCCGGGCGTCGATCTGTTGCTCGCCCGCGATGCCGCCGAGGCCGCCTCCATGGCGCAGGAGGCGGACGCCGTGCTCGGTCTGTGCACGCCCGAGCTGCTCGCCGCAGGCCCGAACATCCGCTGGATCCAGTCGTACTCCGCGGGGGTCGAGCACTGCGTGGCGATCCCGGCGCTGCGCGAACGCGACATCCTGCTCACCAACATGCAGCGCATCGCGGGGCCGGTCATGGCCGAGCACGTCGTGGCGATGATGCTCGCCTACGCGCGCGGGCTGCATTTCTACATCCCCGAGCGCATGGCGGGCCGCTGGACCCGCGAGATGCCGGCGCCGGGTCGCATGCTGACCCTCGAGGGCAAGACGGTGCTGGTGGTGGGCCTCGGCGGCATCGGCGTGGAGGTGGCGAAGCGGGCCAACGCCCTCGGCATGCGCGTCGTCGCCACCCGCGCGAGCGGGCGGGAAGGGCCGGCCTTCGTGAGCTACGTGGGCCTGCCGGACGAGCTCAACAAGCTCGCCGCTGAGGCTGACTTCGTCGTCAACACGGCACCGCTGACGCCAGCGACCACCGGGATGTTCGATGCGAAGTTCTTCGTCGCCGTGAAGCCCGGCGCGTTCTTCGTCAACGTGGGGCGCGGCCAGAGCGTCGTGCAGTCCGAGCTGGTCGCGGCACTGAAGAGCGGACGCCTCGGCGGCGCGGGCCTCGACGTCACCGATCCTGAGCCGCTGCCGGCCGACAGCCCGCTGTGGCAGATGCAGAACGTGATCCTGACGCCGCACGTGTCGGCGCGATCCGACCTCGGCGACGAGGCGCGCTTCGCCATCGGAATCGAGAACCTGCGCCGCTACGTTGCGGGGGAGAAAATGCTGTCGGTGGTGGACGTGGCGAAGGGGTATTGATGTCGCGGCTGGTCGGGGCCTCAGGCCGGCGAGTGGGCCCGTAAGCGCACCCCGATGGCCGTCGAAGCGCTCAGTCTCGCATTGACTCCACACGGTCACCTTGTGGTGCTGCCGTCGCCCGATGCGCCAGCGCTGCCGCCGGAATTGGCAAGGCGGCTCGAGCGGACGTTCAAGCGCGGCGGAGCGCACGGACTGCTGGACCTGGGGCTGCGTGAAGTCGGCACGGCATTGCCGCCGGTGTTGGCGTTCTGGCGCGATTTCAGTGCACGCTACGTCACGACGCTGTGCACGTCCATCGAGGCCTCGACGACCGACGAGGCTCTCCGTGCGGTCGCGGTGCCCTCGCCGGACGAGCTCGGCGGGCTCGCCGCGGCGGTGCCCCCGATGAGCGGAGGCGAGTACCTCACGGCCGACCTCCTCGGGACCTTGTGGGAGCAGATCGATGACGCCTGCCGCGCGGAGCGGACGGAGTCGCGGCTGTCGTTGCAGGACTATTTGAAGGCGCGCAATCCAGCCTGGCACCTCGTCGGGCGCGTGCACTTCAATCTCGCCGAGAACCGCGGCGACGAGGAGGCGCCGTTCGCGTTCATTGCGACCTATACGACGCAGTTGTCCGCCCAGGGCCGAGCGCAGCACCTGCCGCTCGCCGAGGCGCTGCGCGAATACGCCGGTGCGAGGAACAGGGCGCAGCTGCTTTCCCTGTTGCAGCCCGTGCAGCGCGGGGCGGCGCAATGCGCGTGGCTGCGCGAGATGGTCGAGACGGGAGAGATCTACCATCCGTTGCGCTGGACGCCGCCCGAGGCGTTGCAGTTCCTGAAGGATGTCCCGGCCTTGGAGGCAGCTGGCATCGTCGTGCGGACGCCGAGCGGTTGGGCCTCCGGGAGACCGGCGCGGCCGAAGGTCAGGGCCGCGCTCGGTGGACGCGTTCCCTCGGCGCTGGGCAAGGCGGCGCTGCTCGACTTCAGCGTCGAACTCACGCTCGGCGACGAGCGCCTGACGGACGCAGAGGTCCGCGCACTTCTCGCCGGGTCCGACGGCCTGCAGCTGCTGCGCGGCCGCTGGGTCGAGGTAGACCGTCGGAAGCTTTCGAAACTGCTCGAGCGATTCCAGCACGTGGAGAAGCTGGCCGCCGCGGGCGGCGTGCCGTTCGCGGAGGCCATGCGATTGATGGCCGGCGTGGCCGTCACAGAGGAGGGCCAGGAGGCGCCTGATTCGGAGTGGTCTTCGGTCGTCGCAGGCCCCTGGCTCGCCGAGACGCTGCAGGGTCTGCGCCGTCCTGAGGGCCTGGCACGGGTGGATCCGGGTCGCGCGCTGCATGCGACGCTGCGACCTTACCAGCAGGCCGGCGTCCGCTGGCTCTACCTCCTGCATCGCCTCGGGCTCGGCGCATGCCTGGCCGATGACATGGGATTGGGCAAAACCATGCAGGTGCTCTCGCTCTTGCTCGTGCTCAAGAATGAGCACGGGAAAGCACGAGCCGGGCGGCGGCCGAGCCTGCTGGTGGCGCCGGCATCGCTGCTCGCGAACTGGGCGGCGGAGATCGCGCAGTTTGCGCCTAGCCTGACAGTACTCGTCGCCCACCCGTCCGCGACGGACGCGGCTGACCTTAGGGCAATGGATGCTGGCCGGCTCGCTGACGTCGATCTGGTGATCACGAGCTATGGCGCAACGCTGCGTAATCCCTGGCTCGCGAGCACGGCGTGGCGCGTGCTGGTGCTCGATGAAGCGCAAGCGATCCGGACACCGGGGGCGAAGCAGACCCGCGCGGTGAAGAAAATCAGCGCCGATACCCGCATCGCGCTGACCGGCACGCCGGTGGAGAACCGCCTCTCGGATCTCTGGTCGATCTTCGATTTCACGCACCCGGGGCTGCTGGGGTCGGAGAGGGCGTTCTCGTCTTATGCAAAGCGCCTGTCGGCGACCGGAGACTTCGCGCCGCTCCGAAATCTCGTGCGACCCTACCTGCTGCGACGCCTCAAGACCGACAGGTCCGTGATCGAGGACCTGCCGGGCAAGACCGAGATGAAGGCGTTCTGCCACTTGAGCCCGGCGCAGGCGGCGCTCTACCAGCGCGCCGTCGAGGAACTGGCGGAGGCGCTCGACAACGCCGAGGGGGTGGGGCGGCGGGGAACCGTGCTCGCGTTCCTGATGCGGTTCAAGCAGATCTGCAATCATCCGTCGCAATGGCTCGGCGATGGCGCCTGGGCCGAAGGCGACAGCGGCAAGTTCGCGCGCCTGCGCGAGCTCGCCGAGGTCGTTGCGGCGAAGCAGGAGAAGATGCTCGTGTTCACGCAGTTCCGCGAGGCGACGCAGCCGATCGCGGCGTTCCTCGGCAACGTCTTCGGGCGCGAAGGGCTCGTGCTGCATGGCGGAACGCCGGTCGCGAAGCGCAAGGAACTGGTGCGGCGCTTCCAGCAGGACGAGCTGACGCCATTCTTCGTGCTGTCGCTCAAGGCGGGTGGGGCCGGGCTCAACCTGACGGCCGCCTCGCACGTAGTGCACTTCGACCGCTGGTGGAATCCTGCCGTGGAGAATCAGGCTACGGACCGGGCGTTCCGAATCGGCCAGTCACGCAACGTGCTCGTGCACAAATTCGTCTGCCGCGGCACCGTCGAGGACAAGATCGACCAGTTGATCGAATCAAAGCAGGCGCTCGTCACGGGCGTGCTCGAAGGCGGCGCGGAAATTAAGTTGACCGAGCTCAGCGACAAGGAACTTCTGAACCTCGTGACGCTCGACATACATACGGCGCAGGCCGACGCCTGACCGGCACTTGTGATCGGAGACCGCCCGATGGACTTTCGCTGGAAACCATACGTCCCCGTCGCGCGGCGACGCGTGAAGGCCGCGCGCGCCGTCGCGAAGTTAAAGAAGTCCGGTGCCACCCTCGCGCCTGTCACCACGGGGCGTGGCGCCATTGCCCGGACGTTCTGGGGAAGCGCCTGGTGCCGGAACCTCGAGCGCTACAGCGACTACGCCAATCGCCTGCCGCGGGGGCGGACCTACCTGCGCAATGGCTCCGTGATCGATCTCGAGATTGCCGCGGGGACCGTGACCGCCCAGGTCATGGGATCGAGTCTCTACCGGATCAAGGTGGACATCTCGCCGGTTCCCGCGCGACAGTGGCAAGGTATTGCGCGCGATTGTGCGCGGTCGATCGACTCGCTGGTCGAACTGCTGCACGGGCAACTGTCGACGTCGGTGATGGAGCGCATCACTCGGCCCGGGACGGGATTGTTCCCGACGCCCAAGGAGATCTCGTTCAGCTGCAGTTGTCCGGACTGGGCGGCCATGTGCAAGCACGTCGCGGCGACGCTGTACGGCGTCGGCCCACGGCTCGACGTGCAGCCGGAACTGCTGTTCACCCTGCGCAACGTCGACGCGAAGGAACTCATCGCGAGGGCCGGGGAGGGCGGTCCGCCGATTCAGAAAAAGCCGGGTTCTGGCCGCATCCTCGACGCCTCGAAACTAGCCGACGTCTTCGGCATCGATCTGGCGGGCCCGACGCCGCCGCCGCGGCCGGTGCGCGCGGCCGCGAAGGTCAGCAAGAAGGCACCGTCCCCGAGGCCGGCAAAGAGGACTTCGCCGCAGCGCAAAGCACCCCGGCCATCCGGTCGTTAGGCGAATGTCGACACCACCGTTGCGTCGCGTGAGGCGGCTATCGGCCGAGGCTGTGTAAAAAGCGTTGATTCGGCGGGTCGGAGGCAAGGCGGCGGAGGGTTGTCGGCGGAACGGCCGACGGACCGCGATATTTTCGTGATGATCCGTGGTGTGAGTTCGTAGTCGGTCGTGTTCGCGCCTGGTTCAGCCCGCAGGGCCGATGCAAGGTCAGTAATGGGGCTCAAGCGCTCAGCAACTGCAGCACTCCGGCGATGCCGAAGATCTGCATCACGCGCTTCAGGTTGTAAGCG
>Ga0316603_10000552_pt1 | contig 19028 bp, 18 predicted proteins | sample OWC_soil_day10_n_FD_207649 | JGI IMG/M metagenome (GOLD analysis project Ga0316603, IMG submission 207649) | Wetland soil microbial communities from Old Woman Creek delta, Ohio, United States - OWC_soil_day10_noCT | ecosystem: Environmental > Terrestrial > Soil > Wetlands | place: USA: Ohio... | reverse complement strand
TGTTTCATACTTTTTTAGCCTTCACAAACTGATTTGCAATCATAAAATCGTAAAACAAAATTATTTTTTTAAAATCGCTGCGTAAGCACACAAAAAAAGAGGATGTCGTTATTGGACACCCTCTTGTCTTTTTATCTGATCAACTAACTGATATTATTCCCAATCTAAAATTACTTTACCACATTGTCCGCTTTCCATCACATCAAAACCCTTTTGAAATTCGTTGATTGGAAAACGGTGAGTTATAACCGGTGCCAGATCTAAGCCGGAAAGGAGCATTTGCTGCATTTTGTACCAGGTTTCCCACATTTCACGACCATATATCCCTTTCAGGGTCAGAGCTTTAAATATTATTTCATTCCAATCAACAGTGGTTGAATTAGGCAGAATGCCGAGTAATGCGATCTTCGATCCATTATACATATTGTCAATCATCTCTCTGAATGCCGCAGGTGCTCCCGACATTTCAAGTCCAACATCAAATCCACGCAACTTAAGTTCTTTTCTGGCGCCTTCAACGGTTTCTCCTTTTAATCCATTCACAGTACAGGTAGCTCCCATTTTTTTTGCAATGTTCAATCGGTATTCACTCAGATCAGTAACAACGATATTACGAGCTCCTCCGAATTTACAGATAGCTGTAGCTAACGTTCCTATCAAACCGGCACCTGTAATCAGAACATCTTCGCCGAGAACCGGAAATGACAAAGCTGTATGTGTTGCATTTCCAAAGGGATCCATTATCGAAGCAATTTCGTCTGAGATACGTTCATCCAGATGAACCACATTCGACTCTGGTAACGACAGATATTCGGCAAAAGCTCCATCGCGGTTTACTCCGACTCCGATTGTATTTTCACAGACATGAAGTTTTCCTCTACGACAGTTACGACAATGACCACAGGCAATATGCCCTTCACCGGTAACACGGTCTCCGATTTTCACATTTTTCACTCCGGCTCCTTTATCGACAATCACACCTACATATTCGTGGCCGATGGTCATGGGAGTTTTAATTGTTTTCTGAGACCAGTCATCCCATTTATAAATATGGAGATCAGTACCACAAATAGCTGTTTTCTTTATTTTAATCAGTACATCATTAATTCCAATTTCCGGAACGGGAACATTTTCCATCCAGATACCTTTTTCGGGCCTGAGTTTTACTAACGCTTTCATATATTATATTTGGTTTTCAAATTAAATTATCAGAAAAAGAAAACCCTGATTATAATTGGTTTATTTGATTACATTAAATTCCTTTGCCACTTTTGTGAAAGCAGCAATACATTTATCCAGGTGTTCTGTTTCATGTGCTGCAGAAATCTGAACACGAATACGCGCCTGACCTTTTGGAACGACAGGATAATAGAAACCGGTCACATAAATACCTTCGTCGAGCAAACGGGCTGCAATGTCCTGCGAGAGTTTTGCATCATAAAGCATCACAGCACAAATTGCCGATTCGGTAGGTTTAATATCAAAACCGGCATCTTTCATTCGCTTCACAAAGTATTCGGTATTGGCGTGGAGTTTATCCTGCAGATTATTGGTAGTATCGATTAATTCAAACATTTTAAGACCAGCAGCAGCTACCATTGGGGGAATTGAGTTTGAAAACAGATAGGGACGAGAACGCTGGCGGAGTAATTCGATGATTTCTTTCTTACCGGTGGTAAATCCTCCGATAGCACCTCCAAATGCTTTACCGAGTGTTCCTGTAATGATTTCAATTTTCCCGCGCAAGTCATAACGTTCTGTCACACCACGACCAGTACGACCAACAACACCAGCCGAATGCGACTCGTCAATCATGACCATTGCATTATATTTTTCGGCTAATTCGTAAATTTTATCGAGGGGAGCAACATTTCCATCCATAGAAAAAACTCCATCGGTAACAATTAAACGGAAACGCTGATTCTGAGCTTTCTTCAATTGCTCTTCCAAATCGGTCATATCTGCATTGGCATAACGGTAACGCTGAGCCTTGCAAAGACGAACGCCGTCGATGATAGATGCATGATTAAGCACATCGGAAATAATAGCATCATCTTCGGTAAGAAGAGGTTCGAATACTCCTCCGTTAGCATCGAAGCAGGCAGCATATAGGATAGTGTCTTCAGTGCCGAAAAAACGAGCTATTGAAGCTTCCAGTTTCTTATGTAAATCCTGAGTTCCGCAGATAAAGCGCACGGAAGAAACTCCGTAGCCGTGGGTGTCAATGGCTTGTTTGGCTGCATCCTTCAGCAACTGATTGTTGGCTAATCCTAAGTAATTATTAGCACAGAAGTTAAGTACTTCTTTTCCATCAGCAATACGAATAACTGCTCCCTGGGGTGAAACAATAATTCTTTCGTTTTTGTACAATCCAGCCTCTTTTATTCCAGATAATTCTACCTGTAAATGTGATTTATAATCCTGATACATAGCATTTATTTTAATTTAATATGTTTTTTAAGGCAAATACAAAGGTATAGAATAAATACAGAAATAGCGAAAAAAATCAATTAAATCTGTAGAATTTCGAAATGTCAGTGTTTCTATTCAATTTCGGGTAGTCCGACAGTTTTCAGTTCATCAATCGTTATTTTCTCAAAGTTCATTTCTTTTAGCATGGAGGTAATAACCAGACGTGCCTGATTGTCAGCTTCGGTGAGTATTCCCTGTTCGATTGCACCACGGGTCATGTTTACTTTTTCTTTGGTTATAGCTTTGTTATAGTCGTTGATAGAGAGCGGATTGAAAGCATTCATACTTTCGTCAAAAACCCGTATTGATTTTTCGTCGATCACAGTTTCGAGCACGCTGGCTTTGGGCATCTGTATATAAATATTTTTACCTTTTACTTTTATTTTAATGTTTTTAAAATCCACTCCGGCTTTGATATAGCCGTTGTATTTCAATAAAAAAAACTTTTCGGTGAGTGGAATCTGTATATCCATTATCTTCATATAATCTTTGAAGCTAATCACACCAGCGTAATTGTATTTCACAAGAGAGAGTTCCTGTACATACACTATTTTATTTAAGACAGTCGTACTATCATAAACCGATTTTCTTTCAGTTCTCTTCGCCTGAAGAAGCAAAACAGCCAGTATAATGGTAGTTATAAAAAACAGTATTGCTATATAATTATTCCTTTTCATAAATTGATATTTTTATTTTCTTAAAAAAATTGAGTTTTAGCACAAATACTTATTTGCCGGTAAAAGTATATAATAAAGCTATTAATAATCCCACAGAACCTGCTACGGCTAAAAATATTTTAATCATAAGGATTATAAATGCTTTGTTACCCATTCCATTCTCCTTCATTTTCGTTCAAATTTAATTGTTATAAAAAATAGCACCATATAACAAAGATAATATTATTTTTCTACTAATTAATCGCAGAATTGATCAATTACTGAAATCGGGTACTCACGGATTAAACCGTTATTAAATGTTTTTATTACACCTTTCGATATTTATTAATTAAGGACCCTCGATGAAGGCAATATTATCAATATTGGTCTGAAATTATATTAAATAACCCGAATTTTAAAGTTAAAACAAACTGTTAATCAGCTTATTAACTTTTATTCTTTGTATTTTCGCGAAATTATTTTTGCAAAAGTTCGTTTAAGAACTAATTATTCATTCTTTTACTGTTTTTTTTATGATTTTTGAATTGAAAAAGTTTCTTGTGGTTGTTGCTGTTATTATCACTGCTCTTCCTTGTATTTCGGGCTTAAAAGGTCCTTCACAAAACGCAAAACCAGATGTTAGTATTATTCCGCTAAGAAAGAACTCATCTGTCGAAATGGTATATGACAGCCTGCATCTCGATCAGAAGGGTCTATCCAGAGTTGCTTTCGATTATGCCATCAGCGGATATAAAGAGTTGAAAAATAAAGGAATACTCCATAACGATTCGGTACTAACAATTGTTGACTTTGATCAGCCAAGTTACAACAAACGAATGTACATCATTGACATTAAGAACTATAAATTACTTTTCAACACCTGGACTGCTCATGGCCGGAATACCGGTCTGGAGACTGCCAAATACTTCAGTAATTCACCAGAATCCTTTAAAAGCAGTCTGGGCTTATACGTAACCGATCAGACTTATAATGGAAAAAACGGATACTCGCTGAAACTAAAAGGGCTTGAGAAGATTAACAACAATGCCATGAACAGAGCCATTGTACTTCACGGGGCTCCGTACGTGAGCCAGCGGATGATTAACAGCAGAGGATATATCGGACGCAGTCATGGATGCCCTGCAGTACCACAGGAACTCAATATCCCAATTATTGAGAAAATTAAAGGTGGTTCCTGCTTTTTTATTTACAATAATTCATATCATTCCGACAATACAATTTAGGATGAATTTAACTCACACAAAAAAGCCGGATTTTATCCGGCTTTTTTTATAACCGGTTTATAAGTACTCCGGCAATGGCTGAAAAATATTTTGTATTTTTGTAAAACAATAATCGTATTTTCAGTTTTTTCATCATTAAAGCATCATATCAATGACTCCACTTGCAGAACGGATGCGTCCGAACACACTTGACCAATATATCGGGCAAAAACACCTTGTCGGAGAAAATGCCATTCTGCGGCTGATGATTGATTCCGGACATATTTCATCATTCATTCTCTGGGGACCTCCGGGGGTAGGGAAAACTACACTTGCCCGGATTATTGCCAATCAACTTGAAAGGTCTTTTTATACATTGAGCGCAGTAACTTCGGGTGTAAAAGACGTACGTGATGTAATTGAAAAAGCTAAATCAAGCCGTTTCTTCTCTCAAGCCAATCCCATCCTGTTTATTGATGAAATACACCGTTTCAGCAAGTCGCAACAAGATTCTCTGCTTGGTGCAGTGGAAAACGGTACGGTAACGCTTATTGGCGCTACCACCGAAAATCCTTCTTTCGAAGTGATTACCCCCCTCCTTTCGCGCTGTCAGGTTTACGTTCTTAAGCCACTGGATGATAATGACCTGCTTGAACTAGCTGATAAAGCCATCACAACAGATCCGGAACTTAAAAAAAGAAAGTTTATTATTGATGAGAAAGAAGCAATGCTGCGCTTTTCGGGAGGTGATGCACGTAAACTGCTGAATATTCTCGAATTGATTGCCAATTCGGAGTCGGACATTGAGGTACATATTACAAATGAGATTGTAACAAAACGACTGCAGCAAAACCCACAAGCTTACGACAAGGATGGTGAAGTCCACTATGATATTATTTCTGCATTTATAAAATCAATCCGCGGCAGCGACCCGGACGCAGCCATCTACTGGCTGGCACGAATGGTAGCCGGAGGCGAAGACCCTAAATTTATAGCGCGGCGTCTGGTAATTTCTGCTGCAGAAGATATCGGACTTGCAAATCCCAATGCATTGTTGCTTGCCAATGCCTGCTTTGATGCTTTGCAAAAAATAGGCTGGCCCGAGGGACGAATTATTCTGGCAGAAACAACCGTTTATTTGGCGTCTTCTCCAAAAAGCAATTCGGCTTACCTAGCTATCGACAATGCGCTTGAACTTGTAGAAAAAACCGGCAATCTGCCCGTTCCACTTCACTTGCGCAATGCTCCCACAAAACTGATGAAAAATCTGGATTACGGGAAAGGTTACAAATATGCACACGACTTTGAAAACAATTTTGTGAACCAACAGTTCTTACCCGATAAAATAAAAAATGAACGTATCTGGAAAGTACAAGAAAACCCTGCTGAAAAGAAAATGAATGAATGGCTTCAGTTTTTGTGGAAAGGCAGATATTAATCTGGCACAAAGATTGATATATAGTAAAAAAATCAAAATATGAAGAAACTTACCATCCTGCTGCTTAGCTTGCTTTCAGTTAGCAGTTTTGCTCAACAAATAAGCAACAATCCTTCAACAATAAATGTGATGACTTTCAACGTTCGGCTGGATACCGAAGCGGACGGTTTGAACAACTGGAAATACAGGAAGGAAATTGCTGCCAATACAATAACCTTCTATCAGGCTGATATTGTGGGAACTCAGGAAGTTCTTCACAATCAGCTTCTTGATCTGGAAAAATTATTGCCTGACTATTCATCAATCGGTGTCGGACGTGAGGACGGTATGGAAAAGGGTGAATACAGCGCAATATTTTATAACAATAAAAAGCTGACTGAGACAGGCTCCGGATACTTCTGGTTAAGCGAAAATCCATTGTCAATCGGGCAAAAAGGCTGGGATGCCGCCTGCGAACGGATTGCGACATGGGCAAAACTGAAAGATAATAAAACCGGTAAGATCTTTTTTGTGCTGAATACTCATTTTGACCATATTGGGAAAATTGCCCGAAGAGAAAGCGCCAAACTCATACTTAATAAAGTGAAACTCTATTCCAAAAAAATGCCGGTAATTGTCATGGGTGATTTCAATTCTGAACCTGAATCGGAAGCAATTCAAATTTTAACAGACACATCAAATCCCTTGTGCCTTACCGATTCGTACCGCGTTTCGCCCATTGTTCAGGGTCCTGAATGGACATTCCACGAATTCGGACGTCTTCCCCTTAATGAAAGGACACGAATCGATTATATTTTTGTAAAAAACAATGTGAAAGTTTTGAGCTATAAAGTGATCGATGAAAAAGTGGATAATAAATATGTTTCGGATCACAATCCGGTGTTGGTGCAAGTCGGATTTTAAGAAAAGATAGCATATAAAACAAAAAGAAACAGGCTTAACTCATCATTGAATTAAGCCTGTTTCTTTTTTATCTTCAATAGAAATTATTCTGAAAAAGTTTCGAGCCAAAAATTCTCACCATTAAATACACCATAAGAATAAATGCCGATAAAATCTCCCAAAATGATAATCCGGCTTTGATTTTCAAGCTGTAAATCGAGTTCAACATGCCGGTGTCCGAATAGCAGATAATCAACTTTGTGCGTTTTAATGTATTTTTTTGCAAACACCACAAGGATTTCATTTTCCTCGCCCTGATACTTATTTTCGAGATGCATGATCTTCTCTCTGTTGTTTTTTGACCAGGTATATCCGAAATTCTGACCGATAGCAGGCGGAATCATCCGGAAAATCTGCTGACAGGTTTTGCTATGAAACACAGTTCTGATAAGCTTAAATCCTTTGTCTTCAAGGAAAAGTCCGTCGCCGTGTGCCAGAAAGAATTTCTTTCCATTAATTTCAATCGTTTCGTTGCTGCGATGAACAATTAATCCTATTTCCTGCTCGAGATAACCGAAAGTCCAGATATCGTGGTTTCCGGTAAAATAATGAATCTCAATGCCCCGGTCAGTAAGTTCTGCCATTTTTCCAAGAAACCGGACAAAACCTTTGGGAACGACAGTTTTGTATTCAAACCAGAAGTCAAACATATCGCCCAGCATGTATATAGCTTCTGCATCATGCTTAATCTTGTCAAGCCAGTTTACCAGTTGCATTTCATGTTTGCGCGGGTCTTTAACTAACCGGGACCCAAGATGTGCATCTGCAATAAAATAAATCATGAATTAAATTTCAATGTTATTAATATAGAATAAGTTAGGGCTATTTCTGTCTGGCAGTTACAAAAAACCAAGTTCAAGTTTTGCCTCTTCGGTCATCATTTCTTTATCCCAGGGCGGATCATATACAATTTTTATTATGGCTTCAGTTACTCCCTCAACGCTTTCAACCTTCATTTTCACATCTTCGACTATAAAATCTACAGCCGGACAATTCGGAGCTGTCAGCGTCATATCAATATCGACTGTGCCGTCGTCATGAGGCTCGATGCGATAAATAAGCCCTAAATCATAAATATTAACAGGGATTTCAGGATCGAAAACTGTTTTCAGCATCCTGACTATCTTTTCTTCTTTTTCTAAAAATTCATTCATATTCTGATATTTGTTTAACAAACAAATTAATTCCGAAATTGTTGCCTGAACAACAAACTTTTAGTTGTTATTTACTTCAGCCAACCCATCAAACAGTTCGTAACCTGATGCCAGTCGACCATTTATTGTAACAACAGTAGTGACTTTGGCAGTTACGCACAGCTTATTGTCGGGTGTGCGATAAATAGCCTGATGAAACACATATTTAACTCCATCCTTAACCACGTAAAGTTTGCAAACAAACTCATCACGCGAACGCAACGGATATTTGTATGCAATGTCAACCCTCGCCACTACAGCATCTATACCCTGAATGTGTAAATCAGAGAAACTCACATTGTGTTTTAATAAAAATTCATGCCGTGTATGTTCGAGATAATTCTGATAGACAGCATTATTTACTATACCCTGCAAATCACATTCATAATCCCTGACCTTGAATTCAAGTTCATATATGTACTTATCAATCATTTTCGTTATTGTTTTTTATAATTTGCGGATTACGGTAAACCCATCGCGAAGCGGCAATATCACCTTTTCCACTCTTTTATCACTGGCTATCTGCTGATTAAATTGTATAATACCTTTTGTTTGATGATCGTTTTGCGGGACTTTTTCCACCACTTTGCCGGACCAGAGCGTATTATCGGCAATAATAAATCCTCCCGGTCGTATTATTGGTAAAACAGCATTGTAATAAGCTGAATATTCCCTCTTGTCTGCATCAATAAAAACCAGATCGTAAATTTTCCCCAGAGTTGGTATCACTTTCAAAGCATCACCAATATGCAGGTTAATTTTATTTTTATAGGGAGTATTTTCAAAATTACTCAATATAAACTCTTCCAGTTCGTCATCACTTTCAATAGTATCAAGCATACCTGTTTCTTCTAAAGCTTCAGCAATGCAAAGCGCCGAATAACCGGTAAAAGTTCCCAGTTCCAGTACATTTACAGGATGTATCATTTTGCACAGCATGCTTAACACCCGACCCTGCAGGTGTCCTGAACACATTCTTGGGTTTAGTATTCGTGTCCAGGTATTCCGGTTTAAATCTGTCAAATAACCGGGTTCAGGGTCTATATTTTGCAGAATATAATCCTCTATTGTCATCAGTTATATTTCAATATTGTGAGGTTATCCGGGTTGAAAATTTCGCAGGCTATCCGTTGAAGTTGTTCCGGGGTAATCGCATTAATTTTCGTCCGAACGTCCTCCAGTTCATCGAAGCGTCCAAAACGCAGATAGCTTTTACCAAGCGACAAAGCTAGATTTTCTTTATTTTCAGAAGAAATTGCCATCTGCCCCATCAGTTGCAATTTATATCTTTTCAGTTTTTGAACAGCAATTGAACTATTACATAAACCGGCAAGCTCTTTTCTGATTAATTTTTCACATTTTGCGGTATTTTCAGGATCACAACCAAAATACACTGCCCACCATCCTGTATCAGTAAAGGCCTGATATTCTGCTTCTACATTATATACAAGTCCATGCTTTTCGCGTAGTGATAAATTCAGTAAACTGTTCATCCCGGGCCCTCCCAGAATATTATTAAGCAGATACAGAACAAGCCTGTCAGGGTGGTGTATATCATATGCACGTGTACCAATCATACAATGTACCTGATGGGTATTTTTCTTAAACTCAAGCGTTTTAGCCGGTTGTATTTCCGGGATTTGTCTGAGTTGAACATTTGTTTTATTTGGAGTTGTAATAAAATATTTCTTACACCAGCGGATAATCTTGTTAAAATCAACTGAACCTAACGAAAAGAAGACCATCTCATCGGGTGTATAATGTGTATTATAAAATTCTGTTGCTCGGACTGTATCAAATCCGGTTATCGTCTCCTTTTTACCAAGTACATTGTGAGCCATAGGATTTGAAAAGAATAGCATTTCTTCAAAATCATCGAAAATCAGCTCAGAAGGACTGTCGTTATACGACTGAATTTCATCCTGTATTATTTCTATTTCTTTTTCAATTTCAAATTGTAGAAATTGCGAATTCTGTACTATATCGGCTATCAGTTCGATGGCTCTTTCGGAATATTCATTTAAAAATCCGGCATAGACTACTGTTTCTTCTTTTGAGGTATAGGCATTCAATTCGCCTCCCACATCCTCTAAGCGGTTAATTATCTGACGGGAATTACGTTTTTTTGTCCCTTTAAAAAGCATATGCTCTGTAAAATGAGCCATGCCATATTCATCATCATTTTCATCCCGTGAACCCACATTAATTATCACTCCGCAATAGGATACAGATGAATTATTGGGTAGATGCACAAGCCGCAGACCATTCGACAAAGTATGTGTTTTATAACTGCTCAATTTACTTTATTTTAAGTATGCAAAGTTAACCATTTTTTACTAAATCAAAAAAGCTGCTTATACAGCAGCTTTTTTGATTTGGTATTATAATCGTTTTTATTGTTTCCCTTTTTTCAGGCTCGAATCAATACTTTTAATAACCTGAAGCGATATGGAATCTGTTGGTTCTATTTCCAATACTTTGGTCCAGAAGACTTTTGATTGTGCTAATTCATTTTTCACATAATAGTAATAACCCAGATAACGATAACATTCCAGAATTTCAGATTTACGTTCTGTCTGCGATGGCAGCATTACTTCCAGAGCTTTTTCATAATATGGTTTTGCCAAACCCTGAGTAGTTTCAGGATCTAAAGCAGAATTGGTTCGGGCACTTGAAAGATATCCCAAATAATGATCGGGAAATTTTGTGCTCATTGATTTAAAAGTACTGTCAGCTTTCAATAAATAAGCTTTACGCATCGCTTTGTCTTTTATTGAAACCGTATCCAGTCCGCCATTGTAATAAGCAGCACCCAAAGTATAAATATCTGCCATGGAATGCGCAGGATTTGCCGTGATTACATGCTGATAATTTTCGATTGCTTTCGGATAATTTTTTGCTCTTTCAAAGGCTTTTGCAGCTTCACTCAGATATTCGAGCTTAGTTGTATCCAGCTTGAATGCAGCTTCATAATTTCCGGCAGCTTCATTATATTTTTTTACTTTTGCCAGCGTTTTAGCAAAACTGGTATAATCTTTCGAAATAATATCTTTTACCGGGGTATTCTGCATAAACTTGGTACCTACAGCTTCTGCTTCGGCATAGTTACCTAATTCATACAAACAATACATTTTAAGACGTTCCATAATATAATCCTGGGGTGCTTTGGCTATCGCCTCGAGTGTTTTGGTGTATTGTTTATTGAAATATAGAATTGTTGCATATTGCGCATAATCTTTGGGAGTTGGATTTACCAGAGCAAGGTATTTTTCGTAAGATTCCATTGCTTGTGGATAAAATCCTTTTCTGTAACTCATCTCGCCCAGGGTTGATAAGCCAATTGCATATTTCGGATCAACTTCAATTGCTTTACGCAGGTAATCGAAAGCAAGTTGAGTTCTTGTGGTTTCATAAAGATTTGCGAGTTTCAGCAATGCTGCTTTTGAGCTCGGGTCAAAATAGATAGCATTTTCATATCTCACGGCAGCTTCACCGTTATTTTTCTGTTCAATAAATTTATCGGCTTCCAGAATATAAGGTAATGCGCTTTTTTTATCAGCTTTTTTTGCTTTTGTAAGGTATGCTTTAGTTTGTAAGTCATTGTTATTAAGCTGATATGATTCGGCTATTGCAGTAAATATACCTGCATCTTTTTTGTACTGTTTTAGCTTCGATACAGTTTTAAGCATACCATCGGCTCCTTTTGGATCGTTTGCCATTTTGATGGTGGCAAGACCTATTGTGTTGTAAGCATTTGTAGCGTCCAACTGTAAACCTTTCTCAAAATAATACTTTGCTGAATCTACTTTATTTTGTTTAAAGTAAATCTGACCCAGATAGTAACTGTCCATAGCATCAACGTTACCAGCAAGGAAGTGCGATTTTGCGGTTGCATATTCTCCGGCTTCATAATAATCAATTGCCATCTTGTTAGTCGCAGAAACAATCGTTACCGCACTTACAAACAAGGCTAAAAACATACCTTTTTTCATTTTTATCTATCTTTTAAAAGTTTATATTTATTTTCTTATATTATTCGGTTCAAAATTTATGCCTGAAATCTAAACACTATCTGTTTATTTCAATCGGTTATATGCACGGTGCTGATTGGCATAGTTGATGGTAGTAAACCAGACCGTTTGATTATACGTTGTCCTTTATCGCTCGAAACAAATCTGGAAAAGCCCTTTGGTAGTTCGCCTCTGGGGTCATTAACGATAAAATAAATGTCGCGAACAAATGGATATTCGTGTGTGTAAATATAATACTGATAAGGCTGAACACTATTATATCGGTCTGCTAATTCTTCTCTTGAAACCCGCATTACCTGTATTTTTTTCGTAAAATCTATTGCAGTGGTATCAGCATCATCGCTAATGAGGTTTACTCCGATAAATCCGAGAGCACCCGGTGATTTGGAAACATAATCAACGACTTCTTCGTTCAGCTCCAGGGCACTCAAATTTTGTGAAATCGGTTTATCGCGGCAAATCGAGTCTATTGCATATCTTACTGTGCTTGATTTTGCGTTATCAAACACGACTTGTATTTTTCCTAATTTTGATCCCGGAAATATCTCCTTCCATTGAGTATATTCTCCGGTTAATATCTTTTTTACGTTATCTGCACTGATAATTGAATCCGGATTCTGAGGATGAATTATCAGAGCTATTCCATCAATAGCTATGCGTACATTTTTTGGTTGAAATTTCTTATCGAGAAAATAATTCATTTCACCTTCGGTAAGTTTTCGGGCTGTTACAATCAGTCTTACACTGTCTTTTTTCAACAATTCGATTGCTTCTGTTTCTGTTGTGAAAATTGGTTCAATTTTAGCAGGATATAAACCTTCAAATACATCTATTTCATTTTGTATAACTTTCTGCATAGTCTGATCAACAGCTATTTTAATATAACCGCTGGTTATAGTATTCTCATTTTTGTCTTTCTTGGTTTTAGCACAAGAACTTATTAAGAAAATGCTGAATATTGCTACAATAATTAAACTAAGATTTCTCATTTTCAGATAATTATATATGTTTAAAACAATTCTCACATGCGACATGTTCTGACAAGTCAGAAAATTATAAAAAAATAATGATGACCTTTATGTAATTTCTCACCGACTGTAAACCGGCAAAATCTGAACGAAAACAAACACAAGAACATCAAACTAAGTAACAAAAACAAAATTTAATCTGAACCTGTATTTACAAGCCGGATTAAATTTTGTCTTTATTTAATGATACTTCGACTACTGTAACCTGAATGATACAGGAAGATAATATTTAACCTTTACAGCATTACCACCTTGTCTACCTGGTATCCATTTAGGCATGGATTTGATAACTCTTACAGCTTCTTTGTCAAGGCTTGCATCAACACTACGCTCAACCCGAACATCTTGAATAGAACCATCTTTTCCAACCACAAATGAGCAGGTTACTTTACCCTGGATACTATTCTCTTGTGCAATAGGCGGATAACTGATATTTTTGTTCAGGTATTCCATGAGTGCAGCATCTCCCCCGGGAAACGAAGGTGGTTGTTCCACTACTTCGAATACTTTTTCGGGTTCTTCCTCTGCTACGATTACTTTATGTTCCTGAAGTGTGGCAATATCAACACCGGTTTCTTCATTGGTACCTTTCACATCTGCTACTGAAATCGCAACTTTTGATTCAGTTATTTCTTCCTGAGATTTTACCTCATTCTCTTCTCTAACTTCCTCGTCTTTTTTAATTACAGGAGCAGTAAATTTCAAACTACTTTTCAACTCTGGAGGAGGAGGCGCTTTAAATGCTTTCTCAATATTTTCTTTAGGCACAACAGCCTTTTTCATACTGATATTCGACATTTGAGCAACTTCTGTCATTGTATCTTTTTTTCTGTTCTGATTAATCATATTAATCAGACTTGCAGATGCAAAGATCAATACAGCCACAATAGCAACTCCAAGAAACGAAAGTAAATGTCGTTTGGGGGAACTTTTACGGAGAGTATAAGCTCCGTAGTCTTGATTTTTTCCCTCAAAAATCAAATCGATCCATTCCTGAGAAGTTAAATTAACATCTTTTGCCATTTTTCATTTATTAAATGATAATTAATTAATTCTTAGGAGCTACTTCATACTGAACATTTGAATTCTTCAGTATCGTTTTATCATTAGGCTCCAGCTCGGTAATTGCATATTTACCGACATTACATATAAGCATTTCGTCAAGAGCTGAAATCATGTCGTTGTATGTTGAATTATCAAGTGGCTTGATAACCACAACCGGTGTTCCCGGACTACTTTTCAGTTTTGCCAATTGCTTGTCATAATCTTCCTTAGAAACTTGTAATTTCATCTTTTTTTCTTTCAGTTCGTTAACTTTAGTAACTACTGCTATATTTTTTGACAAAAGAATTTTTCTTAATCCTTCGGGAGAAAAATCCGTTTGCTTTAAAAAGTTGGGTTTTACAAGATCTGGAATACCCATAAAATAATATACCTTATGATCTTTGGATAAATAAAGAGTGACAGCTTCCGAAGCTTTTGCTTCATTCTTGTCCTTTTCGTCCATTTTATCTTTCGTAGGCATACCTATTTCCATTGTCTGCGGTTTACTCATACTTGTGGCGAGCATAAAGAATGTAAGTAACAACATGATCATATCCACCATAGGGGTGAAATCGATACGTGTACTCAATTTCTTCATGTGACCAGCTTTTTTCTTACCGCCACTATCTTTCTCTTGAATTTCTGCTGACATATTCTTATTTTTTTACTTCAAAACTTATTTCATTTAGTACGAAATGAAGTTTATTGATTTTTTACTTTGGTTTAGCTGTACTAACTTCACGCAATGAAGTAATAAGATTGTACCTGTTTTCTCGTAAATCCTGAAGAGAACCCATTACTGCTTTAATTTTCTTATAAGGAGTTGACTGGTCAGCCTTGATGGCGATAACCATATCTTTTCCTTTTACTTCGCGTGCTGCTTTCACCCAAGCCTGAAATTGATTGTCAGTACTGTCTGTAGGAACTCCAAAGTTAGGTAATGCTGCTTTTTGTTTTTCTCCGGGTATTGCCATGAATTCTTTAAATTGTTCCATGGGCACACCAAAAGAAGTTCCAATACTAAAATCTTTCTTTTCCTTATCAGTCAGATTGATTTGATATTCAGCAGCTACCTGTTCCAGAATAGTCGTTCTGTCATCGGGATTATCGATATCCAGAAACACTTTTCCATCGGGTGAAATCAATACAGAGAAAATATTCTTCTCAGGTATACTAATTTCCGAGACAGATCCGGGTGTACTAACTTTTACCGGGTCGGGCTTCAAGAAAGTAGAGGTCAGCATGAAAAACGTCAAGAGCAAAATCATAACATCACTCATCGGGGTCATGTCGATCCATGTACTTTTTCTTGCTATTTTTATTTTCGGCATTGTTCTTTCGTTTTATTAATTAAATGAATCTAATTATAATATCGGCAATTAAGCATAAATTGAACTTATGCTTAACTACTACGCATAGGCTATTCCGATTCAAATATTAATGTTTCGACTGGAAAACACCCACAATTGAAAATCCGATTTCGTCGATTGCGTAAGAGATATTATCAATTTTTGCAGTAAAGAAGTTATAGGAAATAACAGCCAAAGCACCGGTCAAGATACCGAAAGCTGTATTTACCAAAGCTTCAGAGATACCAACAGAAAGAGCTGCAGAGTCAGTTCCACCTTCACCAGCCAAAGCCGAGAATGAACGGATCATACCGAGTACAGTTCCGAACAAACCGGTAAGAGTACCAAGTGCTGTAAATGTTGCAATTACAGGAAGATTCTGGTTCATTGTCGGCATTTCAAGTGCTGTAGCTTCTTCGATCGTTTTATTAATAGTAGCCACCTTTTGTTCTTTACTGAGTTCGGGTGCGCTTTTTGACATTAATTTATAAGTATCCAGACCCGCACTAACAACTGCAGCTACTGAGCCTTTTTGTTTTGCACAAAGTTCTTTAGCACCGTCGATGTCTTCAAGTTCAAGTTTTTCTTTAACGTTAGCAACGAATTTTGTCAGGTCAGCTTTACCACGACATCTATTGATTGCTATCCAACGTTCAACGCTTAATACAATTACTGAAAGTAACCATGTTAAAAGAATTGGTACTACAAATCCCCCTTTATAAATTGTACCTAACATGTTACCCTGAACAGGATTGTTTTTGGGGTTGTTGTCAATAAAGTTGCTAGGAGCACCGAATACAAATAAGTAAATAATTACTCCTAAAATAAAGCAAAGGAGAATCACCAAAGCTCCTGATAATCCCTTTGATTGTTTCTTTTTAGTTGCAGTTTGTTTTGCCATAATGAGTTAAAAATTGTGTGACAATAGTTGTTACTAATCTCACGGGTTTAAAATTAAATTTGATTTATTATTAATTGAAAATTTTCTGAAATATTAAAATTAACTATTTTCTTGTAAACGATATAATTAACAGATTTATTACATCATTTTACCGCATATTATCCGACAAAAATAATATATTTTGCGGAATAATAACAACAATCACGAAGATTTTTTGCACATTTTAATTTCAATAATTATTGGTCTGGTCTTTCATAATCGGAGAAAAGGGTGCAAATTTATAATATTCATCCTTACGATTGAGTTAATTTGAATATTTAATCCTCAATTTAGCATAAATATTTTTAAGGTGACTTATTAAGCACCTTAATTGTAATCACAAATTAACTATATCTGTAGTATATCAAGTGATTTTTTGTAACTTTGCACATTCTTATAACAAATACAGAATAATCTTCGCATGTAATTTATTATCAATTTATTATGGAATACAAATTCAGAGAGATAGAGCAAAAATGGCAACAATACTGGGTTAAAAACAAAACATATAAAACAGGAATCGACCATTCGAAACCAAAATTTTATGTATTAGATATGTTCCCATATCCTTCGGGAGCCGGATTGCATGTCGGACATCCGCTTGGTTATATTGCTTCTGACATTTACAGCCGTTATAAAAGACTAAAGGGCTACAATGTGCTTCATCCGATGGGTTACGATGCTTACGGACTTCCGGCAGAGCAATATGCAATACAGACCGGACAACATCCTGCGGTAACCACACAGAAAAATATTGCCCGCTATCGCGAACAACTCGACAAAATCGGTTTTTGCTACGACTGGGACCGCGAAGTCAGAACCTGTGAACCGGACTATTATAAATGGACTCAATGGGCGTTTATCCAGATGTTCAACCATTATTACGACACCAATCTACAAAAGGCATTACCAATCAATGAATTAGTAAAAAAGTTCGAGCATAACGGCACCAGCGATATAAATGCTTCATGCACCGAAGAACTGGTTTTTACAGCCGAAGAATGGAAATTGTATTCTGAAATTGAACAGCAGAAAGTACTGCTGAATTATCGCATTGCTTATCTTGCTGACCTCACCGTAAACTGGTGCCCGCAGTTAGGAACTGTACTTGCAAACGATGAAGTGGTTGAAGGACTTTCGATCCGCGGAGGCTACCCGGTCGAACAACGCGTAATGCGCCAGTGGAGTCTGCGAGTATCCGCTTACGCGCAGCGTCTGCTCGAAGGACTTGACAGCCTTGACTGGACTGATTCGCTGAAAGAAACGCAGAAAAACTGGATTGGACGTTCGGAGGGTGCCGAAATGACCTTTCAGCTGGCAGACAAAGACTTTGCATTCAATATTTTCACAACACGTGCAGATACCATTTTTGGCGTAACATTTATGGTTCTGGCACCCGAAAGTGATCTGGTCAAAATCTGCACTACCGATGAATATGCTAAAGAAGTCAACAATTATATTACAGCTACCAAAAAAAGAACCGAGCGGGAACGCATTGCCGACCGCCGTGTAACTGGTGTGTTCACAGGCTCTTATGCAATTAATCCCGTTGCAGGCACAAAAATACCGATTTGGATAAGTGATTATGTTCTTGCCGGATACGGTACGGGCGCAATCATGGCAGTTCCTGCACACGATAGTCGAGACTATGCTTTTGCTAAAAATTTCAATCTGCCAATAATTCCGCTCATCGAAGGAGCTGATGTAAGCCAGGAAAGCTTTGATGCCAAGGAAGGCATTCTGACAAATTCGGGTTTCCTGAACGGACTGACTGTAAAGGAGGCAATAGCAAAAACAAAAGAATACATTACAGAAAAAGGAATTGGTTACGTAAAGGTTAATTACCGGTTACGTGATGCTATCTTTAGTCGTCAGCGTTATTGGGGCGAACCATTTCCGGTGTACTATAAAGAAGGTATGCCTTACATGCTCGACGAAAGCAAATTGCCACTTGAGCTTCCTGAAGTTGACAAATTTCTTCCGACCGAAACAGGCGAACCACCACTTGGTCGTGCCAAAAACTGGAATACCGGCGAGGGTTATCCTCTGGAACTGAATACCATGCCAGGATTTGCCGGATCATCAGCTTATTATTTAAGGTACATGGATCCGAAAAACGAGAATGCACTGGTAAGCAAAGAAGCCTGCGAGTACTGGCAAAATGTGGATCTCTACATCGGAGGAACCGAGCATGCCACCGGACACCTCATATACAGTCGTTTCTGGAATAAGTTCCTGTTTGATCTTGGACTGATAGCAAAAGATGAGCCTTTCAAAAAACTGATTAATCAGGGAATGATACAGGGACGAAGTAACTTCGTTTATCGCATTCAGGGAACCAGCACGTTTGTTTCATTGAATTTGAAAGACCAATACGACACAACCGCCATCCATGTGGATGTCAATATTGTTTCAAATGACATACTGGATATCGAAAAATTCAAATCATGGAATCCTGAATACAAAACTGCTGAGTTTATTCTCGAAGACGACAAATACATCTGCGGCTGGGCTGTGGAAAAAATGTCTAAATCCATGTTCAACGTTGTAAATCCCGACGATATCGTTGAACGTTACGGTGCAGACACGCTGCGGCTTTATGAAATGTTCCTTGGACCACTTGAGCAGTCTAAACCCTGGGACACAAACGGCATTGACGGAGTTCACCGTTTCCTGAAAAAACTTTGGGGACTAATGTTCAGAGATGAAAAA
>Ga0316603_10000551_pt1 | contig 19032 bp, 19 predicted proteins | sample OWC_soil_day10_n_FD_207649 | JGI IMG/M metagenome (GOLD analysis project Ga0316603, IMG submission 207649) | Wetland soil microbial communities from Old Woman Creek delta, Ohio, United States - OWC_soil_day10_noCT | ecosystem: Environmental > Terrestrial > Soil > Wetlands | place: USA: Ohio... | reverse complement strand
AATAACTGAAATTGTTTTAGAACTGATTAGGCTTAATAAGGCTAATATTTGGATAGACGCACTTGAAGAATATAAATTAATTGAGAAAGAATAAAAAACGTTTGCTAACAAAAACTATATGTCAATTACCGTTTCCGTGCTGACAACAAGCCAAGTAGCCCGCAACAGCGGCGGTGCGGCTCGACAGGAAAACAACCCGCAATCCTCAACTGTATATAGTTCCGTCCGTTATGCATAATGTAAAAAAACAATAAAATAGATACAATTATGTCTTATGAATCAGTGGTTTATCGAATATTAATCGCATCTCCTTCAGATGTTGATGAAGAAAGAGAAATTTCAGCACGAATAATTCAAGACTGGAATGATTTAAATTCTTTTAGCAAAAAAATTGTATTATTACCAGTAAGGTGGGAAACTCATTCATCACCAACTTTTGGCGTTAGACCACAGGATGCAATTAACAAACAGGTTGTTGATGAGTGCGACCTCTTAATTGGCTTCTTTTGGACAAAAATTGGAACACCTACAGGAGAAGAACTGAGTGGCACAATTGAGGAAATTAAAAGAGTATCTAAAGCGGGTAAACCTGTAATGCTTTATTTCTCTAAAAGAGGGAAAGACCCATCACTAATAGATTTAGTACAATTAGAGTCACTTAATAAATTCAAGGAAGAAGTTTACACTTCTGCATTAGTAGAACATTTTAGTTCATTAGTTGATTTTAGGGATAAACTATCTCGTCATTTAGAAATGAAAATTAGAGAGCTTCAAGAAAGAAAAGATGACAATAAAGACATAATTACTTTCTCATTTATTGACAAGGATACTGGAGAATTGATAAATGGCAAAACAGTTGTTGACATAGAAAGAATAGATATTGATGATAAGAGAATAAAACAAATAATGTCGGAAGACTCTAGGATTGCAAAGAAGAAATGGAAATTTAACAGCGTATTAGTGAATACGTTAAATAAAAAAAATAATATACCTGTCATTTTAGGTTTAAGGAATAATGTGAATCGAGTCTTTGGTAATGTCAATATAGAACTTAAGCTAAAAAGCTCTGTAGAAGACTCATTAAATATACATTCATTGAGTTCTTCAGATGATTCAAACTTGACCTATCGTTTAGATGAATTTATTCCCGAAGAAAATAAATCAAATATTCAAAAATTATTTGGCGGGAATTATGTTCAAACATCCTTAAAATCTTGGGAATTTAAATTCAATCCATTCACTATTTTACCTAATAAAATAAAAGTGATTGATTCGCTTATATTATTATTCCCGAGAGATTCTATGACACTTGAGTTTAATATTCGCTTATTTTCAGACAATATATTGCAAACAATTGAAAGCTCATGTGAATTGACAATCAACTTCAAAAAAAGAGAAATAACCGAAGATGAAATAACCGAAATAATAGAGAACTTACCAGAAGATGATGATCTGCCATTTTAAACAATACACTATGCATAACACACGCATATGTTCATTGGCAGGCTGACCCAGATAGATCGGGACAAACTGTGCATTCCGGCAGTATTGCACTGGCATTCACTTTGTTCGCCAGCTGGCGGACAGCGAGTTCTTCAGCAAACCGCAAGTGCCCGAAGCCCAGGTCGTTATGCGTAAATATAGAAAAAATGAAGAGACAGACTTACGGTATGAAAAATATGTAAACTGAAATGTTTTTGGAGTGCCAACTGTAATAAAACAGAAACAAACGATTTTCATTCTGATTGGATTAAAAAACCACTGACTTTTCAGTATTTCAACAGAATATAAGAAAAACTGAAACTAAAAAAACATATAAAAATGAAAAATATGGAATTAAAAGTAAAAATAAAAAATGGATTACTTGACTTATCTGCAAGTGGAGTGATTATTATTGACAGTTCTAAACCAGTCGTGCTAACTTTGTTTGATAACGATGAACCAATGAACATTGAAATGATTTTTATGAATGACCCTAAAAATGAATTAACCTCTCGAAATATTCGTGAAGTGCAAAGCAAAAATAAAATAATAATTGAATTTGTAAACTATAATGAAATATATGGATATTATACCAATGAACCTTGGTCAATTGGTGCAGCATTCGGAAAAGAACTCTTTTTTACATATTCAATTTCAGCTTTTTTGGAATCAAAAATGAAAAAAATTGAATATTCATTTTTGCTTGGAAAGGAGGTGAAAAATGGCTAGTATAAATATTCCAACAACGATAAATGCTCCTGATGAGATTACAATAAATTTAATCAGAGAAGATTTTCTTGATACAAGCCACACTTTTAGAATTTTCTTTGAGATATGTTTAGCAATTACTGGCGGCATATTTGGATGTATCATATCTTCCTTAAATGGCAGTACAAAAATAGAAATGGTTACTTGGGTCTTTTTTGTTGTAATGACAATTGGTACCACAGCATTTCTGGTCTTGACAACTAAAAGTTATAAAAAAGCAAAAACAACTGGAATAAAAAGCACTCACTAACAATATGTCGTATAAACGAGATGATTTACAGTTAATTGGCTGAAAAAACAAAATTTAAGTTTAAACTACGACCGCCTAACTCACGCATATATGCTTTAGGCGGATGATGAGCTTCTGGCAGTCTATGAGCCCTCATATCCTTTGTCGCTTGTGCGACAGGAAATTTGCCTGAAACCCGCCAAAGCCCATAGCACCGGGTGTTATACGTAAGAATAAAAAAAGAAAAACAGAATAGAATCCGTGAAATATATAACCAACATTTGAAAACACAAAGTAATAAACATGAAAAACTTTACAACAATTTTAGCAATCGCTTTATTCATAATTTTTTCCGGTTGTTCACCAAAAAGTGCCGAAGAAGCTCCTGCGGCTGACAGTACCGCGGTAATGGTTTCTTCTTCTGCGGCAGTTGAGAACAATACAGATTCGACTCACAAGTTTATCCGGACTGCAGAGTTAAAGTTTAAAGTCAAAAATGTTATAGAAAGCACTTACGACATTGAAAATATAACTGCACGAACAGGTGGCTTTGTAACTTACACAAATTTAACGAGCGATATTCTTTCAACAGAGACAAAAGAAGTTAGTTTAGATTCTTCCGTTATTGTTACACGTTTTACAGTTACAAACTCAATTATCATACGAGTACCAAACACAAAACTAGATACAACATTAAAACAAATTTCAAGAAATATCGTATATCTTGACAGTCGTGTTATAAAAGCGGACGATGTAGCTCTTCAACTATTATCAAACAACTTAACGATAAGCAGATCTGACAAGAATGAAGCACGACTAAAAGATGCAATTGACAATCGTGGAAAAAAACTGGCAGAAACAACGTCTGCAGAAGAACTCCTTCTGAACAAACAGGAACAAGCAGACAATGCCCGAATTGCAAATTTATCTCTCCGGGATCAAATTAACTTTAGCACCATAAACCTGATAATATATCAGAATGAAGGAGTTAGTTACGAGAAAATTCTTCGCGAAAAAAAATCAAAACAATATGAGCCAAGCTTTGGATTTAGAATTTTAAATTCATTATCAACTGGTTGGACTATATTTGAGAATATTATTGTTTTTCTGTTAAATCTTTGGGGACTTGTTTTACTTGGAATTATAGGATTTTTGGGCTATAAACTTTACGTGATTAAATTCAGGAAAAAGAAAAAAGAATAAAACCTGCAGGAAGCAAAGTATGACCTTCCCGCTGGTGCGGATTTTTAATCCGTGTCAACAACATAACAGTATAAGATTAGCACAGATCACATACTACGCCAGCGGGGGGACAAGCTTTTAGACAGAAATATAATTATAAAAACAAATATAAATGAAATCAAAAATTATTACAATTTTAGTACTATCAGTTCTTTTATTTTCATGTACCGTAAGTAGAAACGCGCCAGTATTTAAAGATTATGGAGAAGTTGGAAAGGATAAATGTATTTTATATATTGTTAGAGGTAGTAGTTTTTATGGAGGTGCAGTTCCTTGGGCAGTTATTATAAAGAAACACAACCAGAATAGTGGCAAATTTGAAAATGACTTTCAGATAAATGGTGTTTATCAAAATTCATATACTCCTTTAGCTCTTAAATCAAACACTTTATACACTATATCATTAGGTTCAACAATCGTTATGTTTTCTGGTACACCAAATTCACAATCAATTTTTAAATTAACTGGATTAAAAGACCAAACAGCAGTAATAAAAGGCAATTCACTTATGAGGTCAGGTAATCAATCAGTTTTCTTCTTTAAAAAAGAACAAATATCCGAATGGGCTAATACAATTAAGCAGGCTGAATCATATACAAATTTAAGCGCCAAGAAGAGTTTACTTGATGCTGAATTTGAAATTCTAGTTCCTCAAAAGTATTCTTCACTATACGAAGAATTAAAAACATTAAGAATCTCGGGTGAAAGCTCGTCATACGTTGACCGTACATTAAACAGAAACTTCTAAAACTAATACGAAGAAAATATGAAAAGCTTTATAATTGTATTTCTTCTGACAATTCCTTTGCTCGTTTTAGCACAGTCAAACAATAATCTTCCACCAAAGAAGAATTACAAAAAAGCTACCGTGACACTTACTAGTTTTGAAAAAATTGAATGCAGTAGCTTGGTTATTTATAGTGATAGTTTAACTTTTATCGAATCAAATACTGGTTTATCCAGGACGGTTTTAATGACAGAAGTAGGAAGTATAAGAGTGAGAAAAGGAAATAATGCACTTTCTATGGCAATATGTGGAGCTGGAATTTTTGCTGGTGGTGCGATTGCTAACTTTACTTATATTCCGGCAATACTTGGATTTGCTGGTGGAGGAGCAGTAATTGGTTCACTTATTGGACTTGCAATACCTAAGACAAGATCATATAGGATTAACTATTAAAAAACACTTAGCTCCTAACACACCCCCGCTGACACGGATTTGTAAACCGTGTCAACAACATAACAGTATAAGATTGGTATAGGTAACAGAACTGCTCCAGCGGGGGTCTGCTGGCGGATAGTGAACGCTCCCGCAAACTACCAATGCTCATAGCCTCAGTTGTTATGGGTAAGTTTAGAAAAAAATAAAAACAACAAAAATTATGATTGAAACTAGATTGTCAATTTCCGATTCTATGAAATCAGGGTTCCAAATGTGGAAGAAATATTTCCAAAAAATTATTGTAATTGGACTTATTGTCTATATCCCGACTCAAATTTGCATAGAATTAATAAGCATCCTGCTTGACAATATATTGTTATTGGAAGAAAATCCTGAACATTTAAGATTAGCGAACAATATTTACAACATGATTAGATATTTAATTGGTTCTGTTGCTCTACTCGCCATTCTGAATTTTATTATAAATAGAATGGAAAATGAAAACGAAGAAGAACTTACAATAAAAGAAATTCTTTTGGTTGGACTAAACAAATGGCCTACATTTATTGGAGTTGGATTTATTGCAGGACTAAAAATTTTAGGGTATACACTCTTATTAATTATACCAGGAATATATAAATCTGTTAGATTGTCTTTTATTGATTGTATAGTTTCAACAAACAATAATAAATTTAAAGATGAGTGTGATGAGAGCGAAGAATTGGTAAAAAATAATTGGTGGAAAGTCTTTGGATTTGTAGTTTTGATGTTTTTACTACAATTCCTATTTGAAATTCTATTTGCAGTTCCAATCATATATTTCTCAGATTCTCATATTATCTCAATTTCTCTAGCAGTTATAATAAGCTTATTTGAAACATATTTTATTGTTGTTAGAGCAAATTATTTCTTTAAAATTAGACAGCTAAAAAATGAATATATAAAAGAAATAGACAGTATACCTGAAAACGGAAAAATTGAAATACCTAATGCTTAACACCCGCTATGTTCATTGGCTTGCTGACCCAGATAGATCGGGACAGGCTGTGCATTTCGCGGGTTTTGCTCCCGCGAACCGCCAATGTCCATAGTCCCGGTCGTTAGTCAGAATCCTGAAAAAGGAAAAATTCCCTTTGAGTTACGAAGCTAACGACCAAAAAGCTATTGCTGAAAATCAAAGACTTATGTGGTCGTTAGTCAGAATTATAAAAAATATAAAGACGTGAGAAAATCAGCCCTTTTAGTTGTCATAATTTTGGTTCTAAGTTCATGTGCGACAGTATTGAACCGCTCGACAAAGACAATTTATATTACGACAACTACGCCAGCAAAAGTTATGGTAAATAAAGATACCTTGAGGACATTTCAAGATAAAATAGCTTTTGAAGTAAAAAGACAATCAACTGATTTGAAAATAACAGTATTTAGTGACAGTGTAACAAAGCAAGTTTCAATAAAACCGAGTAATTCATTCGCATTTTGGTTAAATGCATATCCGACACCTATGCTATGGACAGGCTTTTTAATTGACAGAAAAAATCCGAAACGATATACCTATCCGACCAGAATGTATTTTGACATGAAAGATACTACTAATACATATTTATCATATGACCCGAGAAGTAAAAAAGGAGAAATTGATTTGCGAATTTCTTTGCCTCATATCAATAATTTTCTACTAAAACCTGATAATGAAAGGAATTATAAATTCAACACAGGCTTTTGGGGATTAACTGTTGGATTAGACTATTATTATAGTGCAAAACAATTTGTAAACTTATCTGCAACAGGAGTTATGGATTTTTTTCTTCCTGTTCCTGCTGCTGTGGACATGTCAGGTTATTATGAAATAATGAATTCTGCTTATATTAGTGTGTCGAACAATCATAAGATTAAGAAACTCTCTCTTGGTTACGGTTTAAGTTACTCAAGAAATAGATGGATGTTAAATTATTCAGAGTGGGGAGAACCCGAACCTCTAACTAGAGAACCAGTAGAAAAGTTTAATAATGCAATTGGGTTTGTATTTCCAGCATACTATATGCCGACCGAACATTTTTTTGTTGGATTAGTTTACAGACCGACATTTTTTAGACTTTCGACTGAAAATCCCTTTAAATATGAACATTTGATAAGTATTGACTTTGGATGGAAAATAAAACTTACAAAATAACTACAGCTAAAACACGCCTATGCTTCATTGGCTGGCTGACCCCGATAGATCGGGACAAGCTGTGCACTTAGCAGGTTTTGCGCCGGCAAACCGCTAATGCCCATAGAATCGGTTGTTATGGGTAAGCGTAAAAAACGAAAAAGAGACTATCTCGCAACTAAAAACGAAATTGAAACTTTAGAAAATTATTGACATGAAGAAATTTACATTCTTATTTATTTGTGAATTATTTTTTATATCGCAAATCTTCGGACAACTAAATCCAATTAAAAATTTAGTTTTTAAACAACAACATGTAATGTTCAGCTCGTGTCCTGGTTTTAATTGTATTGAATTAACTTGGAATCAACCAGATGTATCTGCGAATGACAATTTAGTAGGATATAATATTTACAGAAATAACATTTTATGGAGATTTCAAACTTATATTGGATTTATGTGTAATGAAACAGGGTGTCCTGATTCAAATGACGATTTTCTAAATTTCAGCTTTCCATTTACGATTACAGTAAAAGCCGTATATAACTACAATCACGTTGAATCAATAGCAAATGAATCCGCGTATTGTGCTGGATTGGCTACAGAAATAAAAGGAAATATATTTGAAAAAATCTTCATATTGAAAAATCCTGTCGTGAAAGGTGATGAAATTCGTATTAGTATTCCTTACAACTTGAATGAAGAATATAACATTCAAATTGTAAGTGTTTTAGGACAATTCATGAACCTGACAAATATCTATCGAGAAAACAACATCATTAAAATAAAAACTGATAACTTCAATAGTGGCATATATCAAATTATTCTTTCATTTAAAAATCACAGAATTTCAAGAAAAATTATTGTGACTTAATATGTGATTTTGAATATGAAAAGTAAGTATATCAAACTTTGCAAGAAAATAGAAAAGAAACAAAAAGCCGAAGAGAAAGAGCAAACACCTAGCCCCCAATACTTAGGCTTCCTGTGGTCGGAACTGCCTGTTCCGGTTTATTGGAAACAAGGTTAGGGAGCGTCGGTTGAACTCCGGTAAAACGGGATAAATTTCTTACCTTTCGCAAGAGTTTCATTCAACGAGCGTTCAGAAGCAATTGAGGTATGTAGAAAGCGATTGGTTTTTATAAGTTGTCACAGGAGGAAAAAGACGAAAGAAAGAAAAGTGCTGCATGGAGTAGATTTTTTACAGGAAAACAGCTGAAAATATAAGAAAACAGGTATAAACAGCTTCAGATAAAGTTCCGCATACGGGTATTAATGAAGTGAAAACAAATAAAAAGCATTGAAACGGGAGATTATGTGGTTTTTGCGTAAACTCGCGTTAGTGCCAAGCCTGAGTCGTTCTGAAAGATGAATACTATCTGGATCAAATCTTTTTCAATTTCGATCATGCAAAAAAAGCAACGAAAAATGCAATTGAGATTTATAACAATAAGAGAATTTACTTATTTTTACAATGTAAAACACCAAATCACGTGTTTTTTAACTAAAAAAATTAGCATTTAACCTGTAGACTTATTTTAGAACGAGACATTACAGATTAATTGCATGGCCGTATTCGGAAATTAACATTAACACAAATACAGAAGCATTCATTCTTCAATCAAACACATTATAACTGCACAGACTCACCAAAGTTGTCGATGCAAACATGCATTCCGCACATGAAAAAAATACTCACATTACTTCTTTTAAGCTTAAGTACCTGTATTTATTCGCAGGGGTATACGGCAGAATATTCGATTGGATATGGCAATTATCAGTTGAAAGATATAAAAAGTATACAGAAATCGATGGTAGGGAATTATGGGCTGAAAATCACCGATTGTTTTCCCGGTAATTATACCCATACAGTTACATTAGGCTATCTAACGGGTACGAATCATTATGGATTTCAAATGAGCTATTTAACCACGGGTGGAAGGCTTCATGTGGCCGATTATTCAGGTTCTTATGTCACTGATATGTATATGAATGGTTACCGGTTTGGTGGGTTTTACAGATCGCTGATGGACATAGGACTCAAACCCTGTCAGTTTTACCTTCAAATAGCCTCTGGAGTAATGATTTCCAGTTTGAGAACACATGAAAAAATGACCATTTATAACGAATCTCAGGAAGTAACAACCCGGTTGGCCGGAAGTGGGTCATACATCGAACCTTCGCTGGGATTTAGCTTTCGACTGGCCAAAATATGCAGACTTTCGGCCGGTGTGGGGTATGAGATTGATATTCCGAACAACATGTATTATAATAACGAAAAAACGGATGTAAAGGCCAACTGGAATGGGGTGCGTTTTTATGGAGGACTTACATTTATTATACCCGAAAAAACGAATTGAAGATGAAAAAGCTACACATATGTTTATTGTTTTTATCATTGATTATGCTGGTTGGCTGTGAATACTCACCAATAGGCGAAAATATCATTGATTTGAAAACTCCGGACCAAAATATACCCGTTGCAATTACATTGAATAATGTAAATCCTGCGGATACGATTTATGTATATCAGACAACAAGTATTAACATTCAGATAAAGAGCACTAAATCTTTGGTAAAAGCAGAAGTGATGTTGAATAACAATGTTTTTGCCACCATATCGCAGAGTTCCCTGAGTTTTGATCTTATACCCGGACAATTGGCAGATGGTGTATATAAATTATCTGTAAATGCCAATTTTACTTCAGGTACCGGAAGTTTGGCAGAGCAAATGGGACTAGAACAATATTCGGGAGGATTATCATGGACTATCCGGGTAATTTCGCATCCCGGGAATTATTTCAAAGCTGATTACAGATTGAATAAAGAAGGATATCTGGAATATTATTGGTCGAATATAGTTCCTCCAAGTTGTATTGATCGATATGAAATTCATTCGGGATTATCACAGCCAGCAGATACTGTAATCACAGATCCCGCAAAAACATCTTTTGTTGATTACGGGTTTGAATGTGGTTATACCTATTGCCAAATCACAACTTATCTAAAAGGAGGTTTAGGATTTACGCAAAGTGTTTCAATAACCAAGCCTACTCCTAAAATTTATGCAGAATACATTGATTTGAACCATTTTCGGGTATATTGGGAAAAGCCTTATGCAAATGCCCGGTTTAAATTGACGGTTGGAGGCAATGTTATAGCCACAGATGTAAACGATACGAGTTATATTGTTTCTCAAAAATTTGGAGCAGGACAGGCCATTAATGTAGAAATCAGGCCAAGAAACAAGGCGTACGATAATATTTACAATAAGTATACTGCATATACAAGATATTTTTTGGGAAGCTCGCTGGGATTGGGTAACTGGCCACTTTTTGCGTATAATAAAAAAGACAATATATTGTATTCGACTACGTATGGTAGTTTGGTGGCGATTAATGCAACTACAATGAATCAGATGAATTATATATCTATTGCCGGACATCCGTGGGGTTTAGCATACGGTGGAAAACTGGCTACGGCACCGCATAATTCTACTGTATTGGCTATGACCGGAGAGGAAACATGGATATACAGTGATAGTTATTTTAATAATCCATTATTGATAAGCTCGGTTAAAGGAGATGTGAATACGCATTTGTCGGCATTGACCAGTGATGACCGGTTTTTTGTTGTTCCAAATGGAACAAGTACATGTAATGTGTATAGTAGTATTACAGGAATTAAACTGTTTGATATTCCATTTACATATAATACCATATACACTTTCCCGGAATTTGTTGGAGTATCCGAAAACGGTCAATATTTTTGGGCTGCATCCGAAAATGGGATAGAAGTATTTGAAGTAAAGGGCACAACGACTCAATTAATATATACAGATACCCGATATTACAAGGGAGCTATATCTGTTCCATCGCACCCCGATCAAATTATATGTAGAGTAGGAAAGGCGATAGAGCATAGGCATTTACCAGACTTTAGTTTGATTCAGTCGATGGATGTGACAACTTATGGGGCTGTTTTGTGTAATGTAGATCCGGCTACGATGAACTTTCTTTATCATCAAAACGATTCTCTGAGAGTATGTAATGTAAATGATTTCTCGAAAACGATTTTTCAAATCAGGAGTGATGAGACAACCTGTAAGATTTATAATAATAAAGTTCTGACCTATGGACTAGGACCAATCTATATAGATATTACACCCTATATAAATAACTGGAAATAGTGAAAGTGGAATGTCCATAGCTCCGGTTGTCAGGCTTAAAACTAAAAATTATATACATCTAACAATAATTGATATGGATTTTTCGAACATTACAAATGAAATCTCAAAGGTGATTGAGACATGGGAACCAAAACTTACAGATTTGCCGGTTGATACAATATCGCAAAAAAGAAATAAGCAAAACCGTACGATAAAACAGATACTTGGTCATCTGATTGATTCCGCTTCAAATAATCACCAGCGTATGATACGACTGCAATATAACGCGAATTTGGAATTCCCGGATTACAGACAGGATAACGATTTGTGGATTGCTCTGCAAGATTTTCAGAATGAAGACTGGAATAATCTGATACAACTCTGGAAGTATTTTAACCTGCATATGATTCAGGTTATTAAATCGGTTGACCAATCACAACTTGACAATTACTGGCACGACTTTGAAGGAACAAAAGTAACGTTACAGCAAATGATTGAAGGTTATCTCTGGCATATTGATTTGCACTTAAATGAAATTCAGAAACTGATTGACAAATAAGGCACGAAAACCTAACAACTGTCGGGCTGCTAAAACTGTGACAAACCGGGCAGATTATGTGGGTTTTTACGCAAACTCCCGTTAACAGTAAATATTATAAAAAACAACGAAAGAAATCTGATTATGTAAATGCTAAACCCTTTAAATAACAATTTATGAAAACTTATTATTTTTTATTCCTTTTGTTTTTCCTTGTATCCTGCAATGAGGAAAAAGTAATTGATATAATTCCAATTCCGCAAAGTTCTCTGGTAGAGTTACAATACAAAACCGGGTCAGGAAATTCAAGTACGGAAGTTACCAATTTACTTGGTTATGGGTTTGATGCTACAGGATTTTGTGATACCATTTCTGCAAGAGCAAAAATATTAGATTTAGCTGATTCCGACCATAATATTTATATGGGTAATCCAAATTCTTTCTTTCCATTGCTAATCAGCGGAAGGAATTGGGCAGATTTTTCCGGGAAAATAAATAACTCGGATATTACTAATTTCACCCCTTTAGCACTCAGCTCTCATTTAAAAGCACTATATAAATTAGCATTCAATAAAGATACGATCAATCCTGACAATGCATACGCGTATTTTGCATCTACATGTCTTTATTCCCACTATCATCTATACACAACAGGTAGTGATATCAAAACAACTAGTAGTTTCGATGATGATGTTGTTTCTCTTACTCCGAAAGAACTTATTTCAAAATATGGAACACATGTTTTAACCGATGTTATGATAGGCAGCAAAGTAGAAGTTTTATACCGGTGTGTTGGTGATGCACAGACTGCTGAACAGGGAATATATAGAAGAATGAATCAGTTTTTGGGTGGTGCTGCAGGAATAATATATCTTGATCAAAGTACCGCACATAATGCAAAAGACGAGCAATTAATATATAACACGATTGGAAGCAAAGTAAAGATGTGTGGTTTAATAAATGCAACGGATAATAATCCAGAAAAAATCAGTAAAAATTTATATTCTGCTTTTGGCGACAATATCAAAATACAGTTTATGCAAATTGGCAAAGATGGACTATTACCACTTTACGAGGTTATTAAGGATTCCTCCAAAAAGCATGAAATAAAAGATTACATTGAAAAATATTTATCAACAACGACTATTGACTGATATGGAGGTCTTTGGTAATTGATATCAATCAGTGGAAAAAAGAAAACCTGGTTGGAAACACGCACTCTTAGGTTTGCACAATAATTAGAATCTTGAAAGTCGAGGTTGAGGTGCATTTAGCGGTCTTTGTTCCCGCATTCACTTTGCCCGCCAGCTGGTGGATAGCGAAGCTCCTGCAAACCGCCAATCATAGCCTCAGTGGTTATGCGGCAGTGTAAAAAAATAAAAAAGACGCATATTCAACTTGCATTTGGCACTCAAAAATAGTTTATATGAAGTTAGAAAAAAGGAATGAAATGTTTTTCGTAGAAAATCGATTTCGAGAAATTTATGAATTTTAAGACATATATAGTTCATTTTCACAAATCAAAGAAAATAAATATGAGATTACTTTTATCGTTATTTTTTAGTTTATTTGTTTGTTCTTCAATGGTTCATGCATCCAATTCATATTCCCAAACGGTAGATAGCACTAATAATAGGTTGACTAAACAACAAAAGAAAGAACAACCATGCTTGGTACTAAATTTGGAATTGATTGATATACCTTATCAAGTAGATGCCTCTAAAACTGTTGATAATGGGGATGTGTCTTTTTCCGGTTTTTTGAAAGGTTATGCAAATCCAAGTATGCATCAGTCACTTCAATTTACAACCAGCCTATATTCGGGAGTACATTACGGTATCGATAAATTGTTTAGAAAAGATTTATATGCCGATTGGAGTAAAGGCAAACGTTTTTTACATTCAATGACTTTATTGGTAGGTGATTATTTGTTGACAACAGCGCCAGGTTTTGATGGTTGGTTACATGAAGAATTCCATCGGTCTGTTATGACTCGTTTTGGCGTAAATAGTTATGATGACATGAATAAGTTTCCAATTGGTGCGGAAACAGTAAGTGTGAGTCATGTTAGTGATGAAGATCTAATAAGATTTAAACAGCAAAGCCCTTCAGATTTTATTCGTATGCATGTTGCTGGTATCGAAGGTGAGTATTTACTGGCAGAACAATTGCAAAAGAATAATTTCTTCTATAATCAGAATATATCTCATCAATTTGCCTGTATTTTGAACATATTAAACGCTATTGCATACGTGAACATGTCGGCAAATTCGTTCATTGCTGATGAAATGACAGATCAAATGAATGCAATGGAAACAACAATACCGATAAGAGATTTCACCGGGTTAGATTTTACTGGTTGGACATATGACCTATTCAGACCTAATGAACCATATACTTCAAGGGGAACACATCCAAGTGGGTTGGGTATAGATCGTTATATCAAAGTAAGTGATTTGACCACAGTAGAACTCAATTATCTGAAAAAGCAGGGTGGTTTCCAGTGGCTGAATTTGTTATCACCAATGATTTATGGTTTTAAAGATATAAAACTGAACGATAATGGGACATATGGAAATTTTGCAATCCGAAATTATCTGACTTCATTCGGAAACGATATCTCAGCAAATGTTTTTCTACGAAATAAAAGTTATAACTATGCATTTACCTTTCATAACTACATGAATTATGCAAATTATTTCCCAGCAGTAGAAATGGAATTGATTGATTATGTTCAACCAGTTGGTCAACAGTTGTTATATATTACACCTCGGGCACTTGTTGGCTTACAGCCTTTAGAACAAGGGTTTACTACCAACAAATCATCTTTCTTGGGATTATTGGAATGTAAAATCGAATGTAAAACACGTATAAACCTGAATCCTTATATAGAACTATCTGCCAAGACAAAAGGTTGGGTTGCAGGAAATGAATTTTTGAATAGCAATATAGGTGTAAGACTAGGAGCAAGTATGAGAATCTATAAATAACTTTACTTAATTTTGTCACATCAATCAGTATTTTTAATTTGAAATTACAAGAAACTATTTAAACGAGAATAAAACAAACTATAGTGAAAACACTGACCCGCTAACATACCTATGTCCATTGACTCCCTGACGTGCATTTGGCAGTTTTGCTCCTGCATTCACTTTGTTGCAGGGCGACAGCGAATGCTCCCGCAGACCGCCAAAGCCCATAACTCAGCCTTTGGACACAATGGGAAAATCCGCTTCACATAAACGATAGTCTTGCAAATGGAACCAATAATAAAAATTGAAGGATTAAAAAAAAGATACGGTGAATTCACGGCTGTTGATGGAATTAGTTTCGCCATCAACCGTAATGAAATATTTGGATTGCTGGGACCAAACGGGGCAGGGAAAACAACCACAATCTCCATGATTTGTGGACTATTACCTGTAACTGAAGGTGAAATCACTTTTACTAATTGTAATGGTAAAAATAAAAAGTCGGTGATTGGTTATTGCCCTCAGGAAAACATTTTTTACCCGAAATTGACTTGTTTGGAACAATTGCAATTCATGGGACAAATGTATGGGTTGCCATCAAAAACAGTGAAGGAGCGAGCCATTGAATTGCTAAATCTTTTGGGTTTAGCTGATAAAACTCATGTAAGAGCAAGTAATCTATCTGGTGGCATGAAACGAAGACTTAATATTTGCCTCGCACTTATTCATGACCCCGAAATCCTGATTTTAGATGAGCCGGAAGCCGGATTAGACCCACAAAGCAGAATTCTGGTGCGCGACTTTATAAAAACTTTCAGTAAACTGAAGACCGTCATTCTTACAACCCATAATATGGATGAAGCCGAAAGGTTATCTGACCGGGTTGCTATAATCGACCATGGAAAATTACTCTTATTGGATACTCCTCAAAATCTTAAACGAACGGTGGGAGAAGGCGATATTCTTGAGTTGGTTATTGAAAGCAACAATGAAAACTCAACAAAGGCATTTTCAGATAGTATTCAGATCCTTAATATGAACATTAAAATCAATGATGATACGGTGTTTGTTAAACATTCAAATATTATTGAACAATTGCCTGCAATAAAAAACATTGCTGAAAAAAACGGATTAAAAATCGCAGAAATAAAACTTCGGGAAAATACACTTGAAGATGTATTTATTCATTTAACGGGTAGAAATTTAAGACAATGAAAATAATCGGCATAATTCTAAAAAGTCTGAAAGAGCAAATCAGGAGCTATTGGGTGCTATTGCTTTCGTTATCGATGGGTCCCTTTTTTATTTTCGTTTATTTCCTGATAATGGAAACATCAAAATCTCAATATACTGTTTTAATTGCCAATAAGGATAAAGGAGTTTTGGCTAATGACCAAATGATAAATCATGGCAATGATTTAATGGCGTATTTTAAAAATTACAAAACCGACACAGTTGCTTTTCCCTTTATAGTAAATGAAGTAGAGAATAAAACAGTTGGTATTGAGAACTTGAAAAACAAAAAAGCCGATGCTTTGATTGTTATCGATACTTCATTTTCTCAATCACTGCAAAAACGAAAACTGGCTGATAGCACTTCTTTGGTTAATGTTGAATTTATAGGAGACTTGTCTAATACAAATTATTTAATTAGTGCAGTTTGGGCAAACGAAATTGTAAATGAATACGCATTGCATGCAACAAATAATAAAAGAATTGTTCAGGTAAAAGAAACAGCATTAGGCACTTCGGCGACGGCTAGCAGTTTTGATTTGATTGTGCCCGGAATTCTGATCGTATCTTTAATAATGTTGATGTTTACTGCAAGTATTGCATTTGTATCAGAAGTTGAAAATAAAACCATTATGCGTTTGAAACTATCAAAACTTAGGGTTTTTGAATTTTTGGCAGGGATTAGCTTTGTTCAGTTGTTGGTTGGGATTGTCTCTGTATTATTGACTTTACTCACTGCAATAATGCTTGGTTTTAAGTATGAAGGTTCATTGATAGCAATGATTATTATTGCCAGCTTAACCAGTTTATCCATTATTGCTTTTAGTCTGATAATTGCAGCAATAACAAACTCAGCCAATGAAGTATTAGTTGTTGGTAATTTCCCAATGTTTTTATTTATGTTTTTTACAGGGGCTGCATTCCCTTTAAAAAGCGATGCGTTATTTACAATAGCCGGATATCCAATAAATATTCAAGGGTTAATGACACCGACACATGCAATATCTGCATTAAACAAAACATTGATAATGAACATGGATGTATCGAGCATAATTCCCGAGATCATTTCAATTATAGTTTTAACAATACTTTATTTCATGATTGGAGGAATTATTTTTAAACAAAGACATTTAAAACTGACATAAAAACCACATGTGCCAACAAAGTGTAACGAGCCATAAGGGTTTCAGGGGTAGGCGAAGGCTTGTTGCCCGCTTCAACTCCTCGTCCCGGTTGATAGGAATGTAGTTCCGCAATCCCTTACTGACCATACAGTCGCCGTTAGGTGGCATTCCATAAAACAAAATAAACAGATTACCGACAAATTCAATTGACTAAAAAGACATTACATATTACAACAGAAACAAACATAAATTACCCGAAATTACCCGCTAATTTAGTTAAAGTTACAAGTGTTGCACTTAAAATAAGGAATTTATCATCCGTTTGAAAATATTATCAGATAAACTTGTTAGGTAAAAAAACTTTAATAAATTTACGGCTCTAACACTTCTGCCGGAAACTAAGCTTTTCTATATCCGAAGTTTACCGGGATATACAGAATATTAAAAAAATAAAAAATAAAAAACATGAAACGAATAACATTCATATTAATTGCAATAATTGGATTTCAAATTCCAAGTTTTTCCCAACCATACAAAATATCTGATAGTGTTAAACGGATTGTTTTCTTAGGTAACAGCATTACTTATATAGGACAATATATTTCCTATATAGATGCTTATCTGACTGTTAAATATCCGGCGCATCATATTGAAATTATTAATATTGGTTTGCCAAGTGAAACAGTATCGGGACTATCAGAGCCCGGACATGCTGGCGGCAAGTTTCCACGTCCTGATTTACATGAAAGGTTAGAGAGAGTTCTTGCCCAAACAAAACCTGATCTCGTATTTGCCTGTTATGGTATGAATGATGGCGTTTTTAAGCCATTTGATGATGAACGTTTTAAAAAATATAGAGAAGGAATTTACTGGTTGCACGAACAGATATTAAAAAGTGGAGCTTCTATTATTCATATAACACCACCAATATATGATGAAAGAAAAGGAAAAGCTTATGCTAATGTTCTCGATATTTATTCAGATTGGTTGATTAGTTTACGTTATTCATCCAATTGGAATGTAATAGATATTCACTGGCCTATGAAAAAATGTTTAGAAGATAAACGTCAGGTAGATTCTTCTTTTATGTATGCAAAAGATGGAGTACACCCAAACGAAATTGGACATTTTATAATGGCAAAACAAATACTTTTATCACTGGGAGAAAAAGAACTCGTCAAAGCTAATAATATGAGAGAAGCATTGTTAGCTTTTCAAAATGGAGATACGATTCTTAGTCTTGTCGAGAAACGTCAAAAAATAATGAAAGACGCATGGCTAACTCAAACTGGGCACAAAAGACCAGGAATGAATATTGGGCTTCCAATAAAAGAGGCAGAACAAAAAGCAGAAGAACTTAATAAACAAATACAGACTTTTATAAAACCTTAATCATAAAATATTGTGTAATGATTATTTCAAAGGTCAATTGGAATTATGTTGATAAACTTTTACACCTTATTCAATTCAAATGATACAAAATATAAAAGGCTATGTCTACAAGTGGTTGTAAAACATTGTGGTTTAAGTGATAAAGCTAGCGCATCGCTCGCAGGCAAGGTTCTTTCCACTTGATAGAAATGCAGCCCACAGTCGGCAGCTGCATATAGTTCCGTACGTTGGGGGGGATAATAAAAGAAACACAGATACATAAACAGAAATATGAATGACATTTATCATTTTTCGCCTGACTTATTTGATTTGATTGTTCAAACAATTCCATTACTTAGTCGTTCGAAGAAAGCTGTGCTAACATTCTTCAACGGAGCGGGAGTAAATCAACAAATTTACGCTGATGTTGCGTTGAAAGTCAACAACAATCCAGACACTATTTCAAAATATGATATTTGTAGAACTATATTAGAACAATAGTTCGGTAAAAGTTATTTAACTTTATGCTGCAATAGTGCCGTAAAATAGAAGCTCTTTGACATTCTGGTTATTTTTGAGTACGTTTGGTTT
>Ga0316603_10000549_pt1 | contig 19077 bp, 19 predicted proteins | sample OWC_soil_day10_n_FD_207649 | JGI IMG/M metagenome (GOLD analysis project Ga0316603, IMG submission 207649) | Wetland soil microbial communities from Old Woman Creek delta, Ohio, United States - OWC_soil_day10_noCT | ecosystem: Environmental > Terrestrial > Soil > Wetlands | place: USA: Ohio... | reverse complement strand
CGAGCTGCCAGCAGGCCCTGGTAAGCCGGGAACAGTTTCAGCGGCTGGTTGGGCAGGCCGGAAACGAGATCATCCAGATACTGGCGAATCGCGGCGAGGCCCTGCTGGAGGGTCTGACCCACCGCCGGCGAATAGGGAGTGGCGCCGCCTTCGAGGGCAATCAGCAGTTGTTCGAGGGCGTCAGAAAACTGTGTGATGCCATCGAGGCCGACAATGGCGAGGGCGCCGTGGGCCTGGTGCAGATGGGTCTGGGCGAACTTGAGCTGGGAGCTGTCTCCCGGCGTGGCATCAAAGGCCTGGAGCGCTTCGCCAGCGCGTTCAAGGGCAAGGTCGATTTCGCCCTTGACCCACGTCAGGGGTCCGATGTCGATGTCGGCGGGAGTATTCACGCTGGCTCAGTCTCGCGCTGGGATGTGTCGGATCAGACCTTGAAGCCCGCGACCGAACCCTTGAGTTCCACCGCCAGTTCGGCCAGTTCGTCAATGGACACCGCGGTTCTTTGTGTACCTTCGGTGGTCTGGGCGGCAATCTGAAGAATGTGCTCCATGCCTTGGGCCACCTCGGTAGCGACGCCGGCTTGCTTCTGGGTGTCTTCGGAAATGGTCTCAATCAGATGCGCCAGTTTCGTGGACACCTCGGAAATTTCCGTCAGGGCCTGACCGGCGGCGTCCGACAGCTTGGCTCCCTCGACCACGCCCTGGGTCGAGTTTTCCATGGCCGATACAGCGTCGTGGGTGTCGGTCTGAATCGTCTTCACAATGGCCGCGATCTGTTTCGTCGCCTCGCCGGAACGTTCCGCGAGGCGTTGCACTTCTTCCGCAACCACCGTGAAGCCTCGGCCTGCTTCACCGGCCGAGGCGGCTTGGATGGCGGCGTTCAAGGCCAGCACGTTGGTCTGTTCGGTAATGTCCGAAATCAGTTCCACGATTTCGCCGATCTCCTGGGAGGATTCACCCAGCCGCTTGATGCGCTTGGAGGTTTCCTGGATCTGTTCGCGAATTTCGTTCATGCCCTTGATGGAGTTTTCCACCGCCTGGGTACCCTTGCCGGCGGCCTCCAGGGACTGACGCGCCACCTGGGCGGATTCGCTCGCGTTGTTGGATACGGCGTTCATGGATTCGGCCATGGAGAGCACCGAGTTCGTCGCTTCGCGAATTTCCTTGGCCTGCGTTTCCGTGGCTGAGAGCAGTTCGGCCGAGGTGTTGCGGGCGGCTTCCGTGGAGACCCCCACGCGGATGGCGGCGTCGTTGATTCGCTTTACCAGCACGGCGAGTTCTTCAATCGTGTAGTTCACCGAGTCGGCGATGGCGCCGGTCACGTCTTCGGACACCGTGGCGCGTACCGTCAAGTCACCGTCGGCCAAGTCGCCCATTTCGTTCATCAGACGCAGAATGGCTTCCTGAGTGGCGTCTTTGGAGGCTTCCGCCTGACGCCGCTGATCGTCGATCTCGCCCCGGCGTTCCTGTACGTCGTCCCGGTACAGCTTCACCATCGCCGCCAGAAGGATGGCGCCGAAGAAGGAGATCAGGATGGCGCCCATGCCGAAGAAGTTCCAGCTCTTGAGTTCGCTGTTGTAGCCGCCTTGAAGATTGCTGGCTGTCGTGGCGAGGGAGGCATTGTTCTTCAGCAACTTGGCGCCGGCCTCCCGTGCCTTGAGTAGGGCCTTGTCTTCCGTCGGCAGGCCGGCGATGGCCTGCTGCACCATGGCGGCAACCGTGGCGGGGCTCTTGTCGCCGTTGCTCTGCTGCATCGCCGCCATCGTATCTTTGGCGAGGGCGAGCATGGCCTTTTCCTGGCCCAGCAGCAGGGCGATGTCCTGGTCCTGCTTCTGCCATTCCTGCTGCATCACTTCCAGAAGGGGGCGCACCTTGTCGGACGTGGCCGGGAGCTTGTTGCCTTCGTAGTCGCCGCCATCGGTGGCGACGGTGACCAGTTGCGCCATCTTGTTGCGGGCATCGCGCAGTTCCTTGAAGCCGGCGGCATCGTTGCCCAGCGCCATGGCGGCACCTTTACCGATCTGATGGCTGAGGGCCATCATTTCGCTCGCCACTTCGACGAAGGCCGAGGAAGAGGCGGTGGATCGGTAGTTGAGGCCGACCAGGGCGGCGGCAGCCACCAGCAGCACCAGGAAGATGGAGCCGAGCACCTGGAGTTGTTCCCCCAGGGGCTTGCCGGCAAAGCCGGGCAGGCTGGCGGCGGGTTTGTCCGCAGGCGCGGATACTTCCATGATGGTGGTGTTGCCGCTGCTCAGAGAGGGAGCGGCTTTTTTACCGAAGGAAGGCAATTTGAAATTGAAGGCCATGGCTGGTGTCTCCCGGCTTAGCGTCCGAGGCGCAATGGTGAAAAGACAAGGAATAACGGATTCTTCACAGGCCGATCTCGATGAACTGTCGATCAGCCAGCAGAGGGCGAACTTGCAGGCGGCTCCAGCGACGTCCCTGGGGGTCCAGGTAGCGGTCGCCGATCCAGGGGCGCTCGTCGTGCTGGGCAGCGGGATCAGGCTCCAGGTTGTCGAGGGGACGTAGGCCGAGGGTGCGGGTCACCAACAGGGCGCTGTTGATGCCGTAGCGGGCGCCGGCCAGAAGCAGACGCGCCTCGCTGTTGCGCGGTGTTGGTTCGAGGCCCATGAAGGCGGCGAAGTCGACGACGCTGTAGAGGGTGCCGCGAATGTTGGCGACGCCGGCGAACCAGGATTTGGTCAGGGGCACCGAGGTCAGGGTCGTCAGCGGAACCACTTCACCGGAGTCGGCCAGGTCAAGGAGCCAGAAGTTGTGCCCGGACTCGACGCCGAGCAAGGCGCGGGAAACCTGACCCTGTTCCGCCAGGAGCAGGCGGTCGGTCAGAGATTCCTGGAATTCGCGCAGACTGATGCGTTTGGCCATGGGGCGTCGTCTTTAGGGGGTGCGCTAATCAGCTTAGGGAGCGGATCTTGGCCAGGAGCTCGTTGGAATCCACCGGCTTCACCAGATAGTCATGGGCGCCCTGGCGCATACCCCAGATCTTGTCGGTTTCGGCGTTCTTGCTGGTGCACATGATGACTGGAATATGCTTGGTGGCCTCGTCACGGGTGATGGTGCGGGTGGCCTGGTAGCCGTTCATGCCCGGCATCACCACGTCCATGAGAATCAGGTCGGGTAATTCTTCTCTGGACTTGACGATGCCTTCCTCGCCGGAGTCGGCGGTCACGACCTTGTAGCCGTGGCTGGTGAGCAGCTCGGTAACCACATGGCGCTCGGTGGGGGAGTCATCGACGACGAGTATCTTGTTGATGGGCATGGCAATCAATCCTCAAGGGCTCAAGCTCGCTCCGGCACGTGGGCCGAAACGGTTTTCAACAGACTATCCTTGGTAAAGGGTTTGGTCAGGTATTCGTCGGAGCCGACCATGCGACCCCGGGCGCGGTCGAACAGGCCGTCCTTGGAGGACAGCATGATCACGGGCGTGGCGGAAAAACGCGGATTCTTCTTGATCAGGGCACAGGTCTGATAGCCGTCAAGGCGCGGCATCATGATGTCACAGAAGACGATATCCGGCTGGTGATCGGCGATTTTGGCCAAGGCGTCAAAGCCATCTTCGGCCACCACGACCTGGCATTTGGCCTGGGTAAGAAAAATCTCGGCACTCTTGCGAATGGTGTTCGAGTCGTCGATCACCATGACCTTGATGCCGCTGAGATTGGTTGCTTCCCCTGCCACCTTTAAGTCCCTTTTGTTTTTCGGGTATTAACTACTATACATGAAAAGCTTATGGTTCAGTCGATTGCGGAACATAGCTCATCTTCATTCTTGATGGAAGAGGGGGCACCAAAGAAAGTGCCGGGCGGGGGCAATGTTAGAATTGCCATGCCTAGCGGGTGATTTTCCGTTCCGCTGTCCGCTGTCATTTCCCCCCACGCTTTCATGCCGCCCATTTCAACCATTCCAAACGAACCTCTGCCGCCCATTGTAATGTCCTTTGCTGCTTCGGACCCCACTGGCGGCGCCGGTGTCCAGGCGGATATTCTGACCCTCGCCAGCCTCGGTTGTCATCCCCTATCGGTTATAACTGCCATTACCGTTCAGGATACGGCCGGCGTCGAGGGCATTTTCCCTATCGACGCCGACTGGGTGGCGGATCAGGCCCGCGCCCTGCTCGAAGACATGCCGGTGGCCGCCTTTAAGCTCGGCATGCTGGGCAGCGCGGAGGCCATCGCGGCGATTGCCGAGATCATTTCCGACTATCCGGATATCCCCCTGATCCTTGACCCGGTGCTGGCCTCGGGCCGTGGCGACCAGTTTGTGGACGAGGAAATGGTCGAGGCACTCAACCATCTGTTGTTACCGCAGACCACGATTCTGACCCCCAACAGCCTCGAAGTCCGGCGTCTGGCCCACGACGACGACATTGAGGACGATTCCCCTGATCTGCCGGAATGCGCCCGGCGCCTGATTGCCTTCGGTTGTGAATACGTGCTGGTGACCGGCACCCACGAAAACACGCTCCAGGTCGCCAACGTCCTCTATGGCTCCCATGGCGTGGTGCGTACCGACAAGTGGGACCGCCTGCCTGGCAGTTACCATGGTTCCGGTTGCACTCTGGCATCGGCGATTGCCGCCCATCTGGCCTATGGCATGGAGCCGGCCGAGGCCGTGGCCCAGGCCCAGGAGTTTACCTGGCGCACCCTGGCGGCAGGCTTCCGTCCCGGCATGGGGCAGCACATTCCCGACCGCTTCTTCTGGGCCCATGAGGACGAAGACGATGAGGAAGGCGAAGCGGAGGGCGCTCCTCGTGTCTGACAGCGCCATCCTGCGCGGCCTCTACGCCGTCACCCCCGATGACCCCTTGCTGCCGCGCCTGTCTGCTCTGGTCGGCATGGCCCTGGCGGGTGGTGTGCGTCTGGTGCAGTTCCGCAACAAGACCGCGCCCCGCGCCCTCAAGCGCGCCCTGGCGGCGGAAATGCTGCGCATCTGCCATGCCGCCGGCGCCAAGCTGATTGTGAACGACGATCTGGCCCTGGCTCTCGACATCGGCGCCGATGGCGTCCACCTCGGCCGCGAGGACGGCGATCTCTCCGAGGCCCGCCGCCTGCTTGGCGATGCCCGTATCCTTGGCGTTTCCTGCTATGACAGTCTGGAGATGGCGGAAACGGCGGCCAATTGCGGCGCCGACTATCTGGCTTTCGGCAGTGTCTTTGATTCCCGCACCAAACCGGCCGCCGTGCGCGCTCCGCTCGAACTGCTGGCTGCCGCCAAGCGCCGCTTCGGCCTGCCGGTGGCCGCCATCGGCGGCATTACCCTGGCGAATGCTGGCGCCGCCCTGGCGGCGGGCGCCGACATGCTTGCCGTGGTCAGCGATCTTTTCGACGCCATGAACATCAAGGACCGGGCGTCGGCCTACCAACAACTCTTTGCAGACGTTCCCAGCGAGGCAACTCCATGAGCCGCAACGAACAACTTTTCGCCCGTGCCCAGGCCCACATCCCCGGCGGCGTCAATTCGCCGGTGCGCGCCTTCCGTTCCGTCGGCGGTACGCCGCGTTTCTTCACTCGTGGCGAAGGCGCCTATGTCTGGGATGCCGATGGCAAGCGCTACATCGACTATGTGGGCTCCTGGGGTCCGCTGATTCTCGGCCATGCCGATCCCGACTGCGTCGCCGCCGTGCAGCAGGCCGCCGCCCGGGGCCTCTCCTTCGGCGCTCCTACCGAAGCCGAGATCGACCTCGCCGACCTGCTGGTGAAACTGGTGCCGAGCATGGAGATGGTGCGCCTGGTGTCTTCCGGCACCGAGGCCACCATGAGCGCCATCCGCCTCGCCCGGGGCTTTACCGGCCGCGATGCCATCATCAAGTTCGAGGGGTGCTATCACGGCCATGCCGACAGTCTATTGGTGAAGGCCGGATCCGGCATGCTGACCTTCGGTAACCCGTCGTCGAGCGGCGTCCCCGCCGACTTTGCCAAGCACACCCTGGTGCTCGACTACAACGACGCCCAGCAATTGCGCGACACCTTCGTGGCCCACGGTGACAAGATCGCCTGCGTCATCGTCGAGCCGGTGGCCGGCAACATGAATTTGATCGCCCCCAAGCCGGAGTTCCTGCAAGCCATGCGCGAACTGTGCACCCAGCACGGCGCGGTGTTGATCTTCGACGAAGTGATGACTGGCTTCCGCGTTGGCCCCGGTTCCGCCCAGGGCCTGTTCGGCATTACCCCCGACCTGTCCACCTTCGGCAAGGTGGTGGGCGGCGGCATGCCCTTGGGTGCCTTCGGTGGTCGCCGCGACATCATGGAAAAGATCGCCCCCCTCGGCCCCGTGTATCAGGCTGGCACCCTCTCCGGTAATCCGCTGTCGGTGGCCGCCGGATTGGTGACCCTGAACAAGGTCATGGCCCCCGGTTTCTACGAGGCCCTGGCGGCCAAAACCCGTGCCCTGGTGGACGGACTGACGGCGGTGGCGAAGAAGCGGGGCGTGGTGTTCAGCGCCCAGTCCGTCGGCGGCATGTTCGGCCTTTACTTCGCTGCCACGCCGCCCACCTCCTACGCCGAAGTCATGGCATCAGACAAGGAGGCCTTCAACCGCTTCTTCCACGCCATGCTGGAAAAGGGCGTCTATCTGGCACCCTCGGCCTTCGAGGCCGGCTTTGTCTCCGCCGTGCATACGGATGCTGACATCGCCGCCACCCTGGCGGCGGCCGAGGCCTGCTTCGCTTGAAACCCGGCTTCTGGCGCCGAATCCTGCACCTGCGGCCCTCGGGCTGGGTCTGGCAGTTCGCTGTCGGCGCCACGATCGGTGCCCTGATATTGACCTTGACCACCGGCAGCTTGCTGCTCTACCGGGTCGGCTTTTTCACTTGGATCGTGCCGGTGATTCAGACCGGCAGTCTGGTGGAGCGCTCCTACGTCGAGCCGGTGGATGCCGAAAAGCTCAAGCGCAACCTTCTTGCCGGCATGGTGGGCGGGCTCGATCCCCATTCCACCTACCTGCCGCCGGACGAATTCGGTGAGATGCTCAAGGACATGGCCGGCAACTACGGCGGCATTGGCGCCGTGCCGCGCAAGCGGCGCGAGGGTGGCGAAGAACGCATCCTCATCACCGATCTGCTTGAAGGCGGGCCGGGCGATAAGGCGGGCATGAAGGTCAAGGACGAGATCGTCGCCGTGGATGGCACCCCGACCAAGGGCAAGTCCCTCACCGACGTGGTGGGCAAGATTCGTGGTCCCATGGGCTCGCCGGTGCGCCTGGGTCTCCGGCGCGAGGGCAAGGACGTCGAAGTGACGGCGATCCGCGACGAGATCAAGGTGCCCTCGGTGCAATCGACATCGGTCGCCAATCCGGCGGGCGGCAAGGCTCTGGTGCTGCGTCTGCGCCGCTTCGGCGAACCGACGGTGCGGGAGGCGGCGCAGATTGTTCTCGCCGCCTTCAAGAGCGCCGAGCGGCCTACCGCACTCATTCTCGACCTGCGTGACAATCCGGGCGGGATTTTGCGCACGGCGGTGGGCATTGCCAGCTTCTTCCTGCCCGCCGATGCCGTGGTGACGGAGTCTCGCGGCCGCGACCCGGAGGAGCGCATTACCTACAAGGCCCGGCGTCGTGACTGGGTCGATCGCGGTCCGGATGGCCTGGCTGACTGGGTCGGCGATCTGCGCCGCGAGGTGCCGGATCTCGCTGACCTGCCCCTGGTGCTGCTGGTGAATCGCGGTTCCGCCAGCGCCTCGGAAGTGGTCGCGGCCGCCCTCAAGGACCACGGCCGCGCCCTCATCGTCGGTTCCCGCACCTTCGGCAAGGGTTCGGTGCAGACCCTGTTCCACCTCGGCGACGACGGCAACCAGGGGGCGATCAAGCTCACCACCAGCCGCTACTACTCGCCCAAGGGGACGCCGATCCAGGCCGTCGGCGTTGAGCCTGACATCAAGGTGGCGGACCGCCGCAACGGCGTACGCGAGGCCGACCTGCCGAACCACCTCAAGAGCGCCAGCGGCCAGGAATTCAAGAGCGAGGACGAGGAGCAGCACAAGTCACGCAGCGAGAACGACAACGCCGAAATCAAGGAAGGCCCCAGCCCCTTTACGCGTCAGTTGGCGATCGAGGCCGATGACGACCACATGGCCCGCGCCCTGGAGGCTCTGGCGAAAATGCCGAAGCCGGCCAAACCCGCCTTGCCCCAGGCGATGATGTAACGGCGATCCGGCGTCTTAGCCGGGCTTGCGCGCCCGCCCGGCCTCGACGCTCTTGCGGGCCTTGACGCGGTCGTAGTACTTCAACGCCAGGAAGGTTGCCCAACCTACCATGCCCATGCCGAAGACGAACCCTCCGTAGGCGACGGGCCAGGGAGTGCCCTGGGTCACCATGGAGAATTCCGACATGCCGCCGATGCCGGCGAGGATGTTGATCGGCATGAACACGACGCTGATCTTGGTCAGGGCCGACACGCGCTGGTTCTGGTTGATGTTGATGAAGCCGACCGTGGCGTCCATCAGGAAGTTGATCTTGCCGAAGAGGAAGGACGTGTGGCCGTCGAGGGACTCGATGTCGCGCAGAATCTGGCGTGCATCGTCGTGCTGATCGACTGTGAGGAACTTGGCGCGCATCAGGAAAGACAGGGCGCGACGGGTATCCAGCACGTTGCGGCGGATGCGGCCGTTCAAGTCTTCGCCACGGGCGATTTCCGACAGGATGTGGGCGGCTTCGTTGTCGGTGATGTTCGGGTTCAGCACCCGCCGGCCGACGGTTTCGAGGGCGGCGTAGATATCCTCCAGGGCATCGGCCGAATATTCGGCATCGGCGGCGTAGAGGTCGAGCAACACGTCCTTGCCATCGGTGACGTAGCCGGGCTGGGTGCGGGCGCGCAGGCGCTGGAGGCGGAATACCGGCAACTCTTCGCGGCGCACCGAGAACAGGATGTCGTCGTGAAGAATGAAGGCCACCGGCACGTTGCGCGACTCGTCTTCGAGGTCAAGCAGGAAGTCCGAGTGCAGATGCACTTCGCCGTTGTCCTCGACGTAGAAGCGGGCCGAGGCCTCCAGGTCGGTGAGGGTGTCCGGGTTGGGCAGTTCGAGACCGAAAAATTCGCCGACCCAGGTGCGCACCTCGGGCGTCGGCGCTACCAGGTCCACCCAGATCGGCTTGACGTTGGCGAGGTTGCCCCGGCTATCCACCGGCACCTGGCGCAGGCGGCCATTGTGGAGTTCGAAGGCGTTAATCATGTTCTTCTGGATCTTCGGCTTGCGCGCCCCGACCAGCATTTCACGCACGTCGTCGGTGACCTGTTCGAGGATGTCGTCGCCGCGTTCTTCCTGCACTTCGTTCCAGGCCAGCAGGCGGTCTTCCTCCGGCAGAGCGCCGAGAATCAGCGCCACGTCGTGGGCCGTGAGCCGTCCCAGCAGCTTGCCAAGTTCCACCAGATGCTGCTTATGCACCAGGTTTTCCACCAAATCATGACGCGGCATGTCCTGCCGATGCACCAGATCGGCCACCAGACGATGGCGTGACAGGAGCTGCTGCACTTCCTGCAAGTGCAGCATCAGCACATCCTGATCCGGCGTCGTGGTTGGGGCGGGGGACTCGATCATGGCGACCCTCGTGGCGAAGGCGGCATTGTAGGAGGATTTGCTGCTGTGCGGGAGAGCGCCGTCAGGGCACTTCCGACCCGCCCATGCGTCCCAGCACCGCCTGGGTGCGGCCGTTGAGATAGCCTGAATGGGGGTTCTTCTCGAAGCGGCGTGGCGCCGGCAGCATCACGGCCAGCCGCGCCGCCTGTTCCGGGCCGAGGTTGGCGGCCGAGGTGTTGTAGTAGCGCCGCGCCGCCATCTCGGCGCCGAACAGGCCTTCGCCCCATTCGGCGACGTTGAGATAGACCTCCAGGATGCGGCGCTTGTCCCAGACGGTTTCCAGCATCAGGGTGATGACGGCTTCCTCGGCCTTGCGCCAGGGCGTCTTCGAGGCCGAGAGCAGCAGGTTCTTCGCCAGTTGCTGGGAAATGGTAGAGCCGCCGGCCACCACCTTGCCCTTCTTCTGGTTTTTTTCCATCGCTTTCTGGATGCCTTCCCAGTCAAAGCCCTCGTGGTCGATGAACTTGTCGTCCTCGCTTGCCACCACGGCGCGCTTGAGGTGAATGGAAATCTTTTCGTAGGGCACCCATTGCTGCTTGAGTTCCGCCTTCGGGTTCTTCTCGCGCAGCTCGGTCAGGCGCCGGCTCATGAAGCTGGTGGTGCCGGGATCGACCCACTTCCACCACAGTACCCAGCCCAGATACCAGCCCTGCCAGAGCAGGCCGATAATGAAGAAGACCGCTAGGGCCTTCTTTAGCCAACGCCAGATGCGAGTCACGACGATTATCCCTGGCGCAGGGCGGCGATTACCGGCGCGCTTTGTGGACGCACGCCGCGCCAGAGGAAAAAAGCCTCTGCCGCCTGCTCCACCAGCATGCCGAGACCGTCGGCGACACGGCAGCCGGCGCGGCGGGCCTGGGCCATGAAGTGGGTCTCGCGGCCATAGACCATGTCGTAGGCCAGGGACCCCGGCGCGAACGCGGTATCGGGCAGCGGCAGGGCGGTGTCGGAGAGCCCGGCCGAGGTGGCGTTGATGACGAGATCAAAACTCATTCCCGCCAGGTCGTCGAAGCCGCCGCCCTGGAGCGGGATCAGGCCGCGCTTTGCGGTCTCACCGGTGAATTCACCGGCCAGCCGCGCAGCCTTTTCCGCCGTGCGGTTGGCAATTACGAACCGGGCCGGTTGTTCTTCCAGCAGCGGCAGGATCACACCCCGCGCCGCGCCGCCGGCGCCGAGCAGCAGGATGCGCCGGCCCGCCAGTTCGCAACCGAGGTTGGTTTTCAGGTCACGCACCAGGCCGGCGCCATCGGTGTTGTCGCCAACAATCTCGCCGTTGCCGAAGCTCAGGGTGTTCACCGCGCCGGCGGCCTCGGCCCTTGGGCTGCGGCGGCTGGCGAGGCGAAACGCCTCTTCCTTGAAGGGTACGGTGACATTGGCGCCGCGACCGCCAGCGGCAACAAATTCGGCCACCGTGGCGGCAAAGCCGTCGAGGGGGGCGAGCAGGGCTTCGTAGCCCATGTCCTGGCCGGTCTGGGTGGCAAAGAGGGCATGGATGCGCGGCGACTTGCTATGGCCGATGGGGTTGCCAAGGACGGCGTAACGGTCGGTCATCGGAGTACTGGACTCAGTTGGCTTAGCGTGAAACAACGAAATTTGACGCCGGGTCAGCCCTCTCGCGTAGCGAGCAAACCAATAGCCTCCCCCGCGAGGGGGAGGATGGGAGGGGGCGGGCCTTTATGCCGCTTTTCGCGTGTTTCATCACCGGTGGGTGGCATTCCAAGACCATGAGCGTTAGTTGGTGTTGAGCCGGTCGCCGCTGGTGAAGGTCCAGGTGCGGGTGATTTCGATGATGTCGGTGTCGCGGGCGATGTCCGGGGTGAACGGTGAGTAGGGGCCGGCCATCTGCACGATGCGACGGGCGGCGTCGTCGAGCACCTTGTGGCCGGAGGAGCGGTCGATGATGATTTCCTTGATGCTGCCGTCGGACTTGATGGTGACCGACAGCACCAGGTTGCCGTAGGCCTTGCCCTTGGCGGCTTCCGGATAGTTGAGATTGCCGACGCGCTCCACCTTCTGGCGCCAGTCTTCGACGTACTGGGCGAAGCGGTATTCCTCGGTGCGGGCGCCGATGTTCTTCTTGCGCGGCCGCTTGTTGTATTCCTCGGTTCGCTGCGCGATCTGCCCTTCGAGACGGGCGACGGCGAGGGCGCTGTTGGCCAGGTCGAGGCCGGAGACATTGGGCGTCGGCGGCGTCGGATCATTGCGCTTGGGATCGGCGCTTACCGATTTCTGGCTCCGGAGTTGCGACATCATTTGCTGCTGATGGGCTTCCAGTTCGGTGACCCGCTTCTGCGCTGAGACCAGATCGTCGCCTTCCTTGGTCTGGCGTGATACCGGCAGCGGTGTGCTGGCGCGGCGGTCTTCGTCGGTGTTGCCGCCGCCATCCAGGTTGGCTTGGGCCTTGGCCTGGGCCGAGGTGGGCTTGCGGGCGCTCTTGCTGTTGACCAGGATGACTTCGAGCGCTTGCTCCTTGACCTTATCAAGCGCGCCGGGAAAGCCAAAATGCACTGACAGCAGTACGCCATGGAGAAACAGGGAAACCCCCAGGGCCAGGGTCAGGTTGCGCTGGGCCGGGGCCATGCCGGCTAGAAAGCCGGGCAGTGGGCGGGCAAGAGAAGTGGCGAAGGCAGCAGTCACCTCCGAATTTTACTCTCCGCCCTCCTCCCCTTCCAAAGCCTCATCAGGGCTGTCCTTCCCCAGCAATTCCACGTAACGGGAGCGGATTTCGGCTTCCAGTAGGTCGATACCATCCACCGCCAGTTTCACCCGCGCCCCGCGTTCGGTGATTGGCAGGGAGTGGATCTTGATGACCAGGGGAATCTCGTCCAGGCGCACCAGTTCCTCCCGTAGCACATGGGCGGTGGTCTCGCTGATGTCTTCCTGAAGCAGCCAGCGCAGACACCAGTAGCGTTCCATGCCGCGCTGGAACTCGGCATAGGCGGCATAGGTGAGCTCGAAGTCGCGCAGGGCAGCGAGCAGGTCGGCGGATTTGGGCGGGAAGGGTGGCGTTTCGCCGCGCAGATGGGCGATCAACTGCCACTGGTTGAGCAGGTCGGTGTACCGGCGCAGGGGCGAGGACGACCAGGCGTAGCAATCGACGCCGAGACCCTCGTGGGGCGCGGCGACGGTGCTCATGCGCGTCTTGCCGCTGGTTTGGACCCGGTACAGGGCGGGGATGCCGGCATCGCGCAACAGGGCGCCCCAGGTGGAATTGGCGACGATCATCAGCTCCGCCACCAGGGTGTCGAGAGGGGAGCCGCGCTGGCGTTCGACGATGCGGATGTGACCGGGGCCGCTGGCCGTGGTCTGGGCCCAATCGACCTCGTAGTTGTAGTCCTTGCGATTGGTCTGGTTGGTGGCGCCACGGCCGGCCTCCAGCACCGTGGCCAGTTCCCACAGGCGCTTGAGTTCGTCGCGGAAGGGGAAGTCGGGCAGGCCGGCGGCGAGGGTTTCCTCGTTGAACACCGGCTCGATGTCGTGGTGGCGCAGGTTGGCGGCGATGGCGACACGCTCGATGCGGGTCTCGTGGCTGAGGATGCGCAGATCGGCGGCGACATCCAGATACAGCGAAAGTGCCGGTGCGACGCGCCCTTCGGCGAGGGTGAAGCCCTCCACCACGGCCTCGGGCAGCATGGTGATCTTGCGCCCCGGCATATACACCGTGGACAGGCGCTCCCGGGTGATGCGGCCGAGGTCGCTGTCCGGCGTCATGCCGAGGCCCGGCGCGGCGATGTGGATACCGACGCGCAGGCCGCCATCGGGCTGGAAAACGACCGAGAAGGCATCGTCGATTTCCGTCGTATGGGCGTCGTCGATGGAAAACGCCTGCACGTCGGCCAGGGGCAGGTCCGTCGCTTCAGCGGCCGGCGCAAAGGCCGGGAAGTCGGTGCCCTTGGGGAAGAACTCGAACAGAAAGCGGCCCAGATGGTATTCATGGGTGTCGGCCAAAGCACCACATTTCGCCAGCAGACGCGGCGTCGATAGGCCGGTTTCGCTACAGGCGGCTTCCAGGGCCTTGGTTTCCAGCTTGTTGCGGTCCGGCTTGTAGAGCAGTTGCGGCAGCACCGGAGCAAACTCCGCCGGCAGGGCGCCGGCCACCAGTTCGGCCGTCATGCGTTCCACGGCTTCTGCCTCGCGCCGCTTGCGTTCCTGACCGGCTAACGCGGCCTGGAGGATTTCCGGTGGCGCCTTGCGGTAGCGGCCCTTGCCCTTGCGGTGGAAATACATCGGCGCCGAATGCAGTCGCAGCAGCACGGCAGCGGCCTCTATGGGTGACGGCGCGTGGCCGGCATATTCCTTGGCCAGTTCCTCGAAGCTGAATTCCGCGTCGCCGCAAACTTCCCACAGAAAGCTGGTGTCGATGGCCTCCGCATCCCCCTCGGCCTGGGCCAGCAGTTCCGTCGGCGTCGGTGCGGCAAAGCGCAGCAGCACGTTGGCCGCCTTCACCTTGGAACGCTTGCCACTGGGTAACTCCACCTGCAAGGAAGTGGTGTTGTCAGCCATGACCGAACCGGCGCGAAAGGCGCCGTCTTCTTCAAACAGGATGTTCATGGGGAGGGAATGGGTGCAGCAGAGGGGGGGCGGATTATAGCGCCGGGGGCAGGGCACCTTAAGCCCCGATCAATCGCCGGCGAAGTCAATAACCGGGTCGAGAAAGTCATTCCAGCGGGTAAAGCTATGATCGCCGCCTTCCAGCACCGTCTGGCGGCAGCCAGCGTAGCGAACGACGGCGTGGCGGTAGTCGAGGGTTTCGTCACCAGTTTCCAGGAGCAGCCAGAAGTTCTCCGGCCGGGTGAGGGTGGGGACGTCGATGGCGCGCAGTTCTTCCACGTGCTGGCGGGTGAACTCGAAGCTCTCGTCGCTGTAAATGAAGCGATGGGGGCCGAGGTACTTTTCAATTGACAGGTGGGCGACGACAGCGGGATTCACCAGTACCGCCTTGAGATTGTGGCGTTCGGCGAGCCAGGTGGCGTAGTAGCCGCCGAGGCTGGAGCCGACCAGGGCGGTGACGCCGTGGCGTTCGATCAGGCTCTCGGCGAGGGCGATGGCGGCGGCGGGGGTGGGCGGCAGTTGCGGGCAGGTGAACTGGTCACCCAGCCCCCGGGCTTCCATGCGCTCCCTGAGTGCTACGGCCTTATGGGACTCGGGGCCGCTGGTGAAGCCGTGGAGGTAGAGCAGGGTCACGGATTGGACCAGTCCACCAGGCCGTAATGCCAGGTGGCGATGACGATAATGCCGAAGGCGATGCGATACCAGGCGAAGACGGTGAAGTCGTGGCTGGAGATGTAGCGCAGCAGCCAGCGCACACAAAGGAAGGCGGAAGCGAAGGCGGCGACGAAGCCGACGGCCCACATGGAGAGGTCGTCTGCGTTGAGCAGGTGGCGCTCCTTGTAGAGCTGGTAGGCGGTGGCGGCGAGCAGGGTGGGGATGGCGAGGAAGAAGGAGAACTCGGTGGCCGCCTTGCGCGAGAGGCCGAACAGCAGGCCGCCGATGATGGTGGCGCCGGAGCGGGAGGTGCCGGGGATCAGGGCCAGGGCCTGGGCGAAGCCGAGGCGGAGGGCGTCGATGACGTCCATGTCTTCGACTTCCTCGATGCGGACGCGATGTTCGCGTTTCTCGGCCCAGAGAATAACGAAGGCGCCGACGATGAAGGCGGTGGCGACGGGGATGGGCTGGAACAGGTGAGCCTTGATGATCTTGCCGAACAGCAGGCCGAGGACGGCCAGGGGCATGAAGGCGATGGCGAGGTTGAGCAGCAGTTTCTGCGAGCTGCGGTCGCTGAAGGCGCCGCCGAGAACATGGGCGATGCGGCGACGGTATTCCCAGCAAACCGCCAGGATGGCGCCGGACTGGATGACGATCTCGAACAGCTTGCCGCGTTCATCATTGAAGCCGAGCAGATCGCCGGCAAGGATCAGATGGCCGGTGCTGGAGACGGGAAGGAACTCGGTGAGGCCCTCGACAACGCCGAGAATCAGGGCCTGGATGAGGGGTAGAAAATCCATGATGAAGGCGTGGGGAAGCGGCCGGCGAGTGTAGCACGGGGGAATTTGGCGCTTGGGATGTGCTGAAGGATGCGCGAGCCAATGTAAATCAAATGGAGAGTTCCGGGCGGCGTAAAATGAAACCACTCTTCCATTACTTTGCCATTTCATGCTGAAAAAGATCAGCGTTGAACACCTTACTCTGGGAATGCACATTCACGAGTTGTGTGGTTCGTGGATGGAGCACCCGTTCTGGCGTACCAAGTTCGTCATCAACGACCCGGAGGATTTGCGCCGGGTTCAGGAGAGCGGCATCAAGGAACTCTGGATCGATTCCTCCAAGGGCCTTGATGTGGCAGTTGGCGAAACCAAGGAACAGGCCGAGGCCAAGGTGGAAGAAGTGTTGATGGCGGCCGCCCACGGCGAGGAGCCGGCAAAGCAGGTGTCGATGGCCGAGGAAGTGGAACGGGCGGCGAAGATTTGCGCCAAATCCAAGGAAGCCGTGGTGTCCATGTTCCAGGAAGTGCGCATGGGCAACGCCATCAGTGCCGAGGCGGCGGGCAGCCTGGTGGACGAGATTTCCTCCTCGGTGATGCGCAATCCCGGCGCCCTCATCAGCCTGGCCCGCCTCAAGAGCGCCGACGATTACACCTATATGCACTCGGTGGCGGTGTGCGCCCTGATGGTGGCCTTGGCAAAACAACTGGGTCTGGACGAGGCATCGACGCGGGAGATCGGCATGGCCGGTCTGCTTCACGACATGGGCAAGGCGTTCACGCCTACCGAGGTGCTCAACAAGCCGGGCAAGCTCACCGACGAGGAGTTCGCCATCATGCGCCAGCACCCGTCGGAAGGCCACAAGGTGCTGGTGGAGGGCAATGCCCTGGGGCCGATCCCCCTCGACGTGTGTCTGCATCACCACGAAAAAACCGATGGCAGCGGTTACCCGGACCATCTGACCGGCGAGAACATCAGCCTCTACGCCAAGATGGGTGCGGTGTGCGACGTATACGACGCGATCACCTCGAATCGTCCCTACAAGTCAGGCTGGGACCCGGCCGAGTCGATCCGCAAGATGACCGAGTGGTGCAAGGGCCACTTCGACGAACGCATCTTCCAGGCCTTTGTGAAGAGTATCGGCATCTACCCGATTGGCTCCCTGCTGCGCCTGGAATCGGGACGGCTGGCGGTGGTGGTGGAACAATCGGGAAAGTCCCTGTTGGCGCCCCGGGTCAAGGTGTTTTTTTCCACCAAGTCCCAGGTCTATATCAAGCCTGAGCTGCTCGATCTCTCGCGTCCCGGCGTCATGGACAAGATCGTCAGCCGCGAAGAGGCCTCCAAGTGGGGCATCAAGAACCTGGAAGAACTCTGGGCGCATTAGCAGGCCCAGCCCCCCCGTCAAGTCGTCAGCCGTTCCAGTTCCGCCAGCCAGGCCAGGGCCTGGGCGCGGCTCTCACCGCACATTTCGATACTCGGTTGCAGTCCGGAGCAGCAGGCCGGGCGCTCGGGGCGGCCAAAAATCGTGCAGCGAAAATCCGTGTCGAGGTGAGGGCAGAGGTCTCCTGCCGGTTTGTTCAGGCTGCTGATGGAAGGTGCAATGCAGCAGGCGCCGCAACCGGGGCGGCAGTCCATGGCGGCTTATTCGGCCTCGATCAGGGAGCGGGGGTGGCGGCGCAGGAGGGAGAAGTCCTGAGCTTCGATGGCGGCGGCCAGGTAGTCGAGGTTGCGCTGGATCGCTTCCTGGTAAGGGTTGCTGTCGCTGCCGAAGTGAACATCCAGGAGCAGGTAGGCCTGGTCAAAATCGTCGTTCAAACGGCTGCGCAGCAGGCCGCGATAAAAGTTCGGTGTTTGGCTTAGCAGCGCTTCCGGCGTCGGGTAGGGCGTGTCCGGCGCGGCAGCAAGCCCGGCCGCGGTGAACTCGGCGAACAGGAAGTCGCGGCATTTCTCAAGATAACAGCGGTCCGAAAGCTGACTCAGCAGGTCGGCGGTGCCGAGCAGGTTGGCCAGGGCTCGTTCCTGCGCGGACAGTGTGTCGGGCAGGGTGTAGTGGATGTGGGTGGCGAGGACCAGGCTAGCCAGAGACTGACTATCGGTCACGCCCGCCTGGCTCAGGTAGCCGGCAAGAAATTCGACACCGCGCTGTTCGTGGTCGCGCACCAGGGCGGCGCCAATGAGATCGGCTTCATCGGCGCGGCGCAGGAAGCCGATGTCGTGGAACAGGGCGAGGACGATGGCGGCCTGGCACAAGGGCAGGTCAATACCCTGGTCGGCGTGGCGCTGGTTGTAGCCATCCAGCAGGCGCGCCATGGTCAGGCCGGTGTCGAAGGCATGGCGCAGGTCATGGTAGGGCGTGTCGCAGCGGAGCAGGCCCGGAAAGTCACCCCGATAGGCGCGGGCAAGATCGTCCAAGGCCTGATTCAGAAGCCCGAAGTCCGCTGTCGGCGTGGCGCCGAAGCGGGAGGTCAGGAGGGCGGTGATCGCCTCCCTGACATCCTCCGTGTTGTGGAGATCAACCTCGCCGGTCGGATCCCGCTGATGGAGGTGACTCAGCACCTTATCGGTAAAACCCTGTCGTCATGGCGGGGATTGTATTCCTATTGATCTACGTCGAGTGGCTTACTTGTTGCGGCCGTATTTGGCGACGAAGCTCACTTTGCTCAGGGTGCTGGCGTTAATCATGTAGCCGGCCATGGCGGCCGGGGCGTCGTCCGGCAGCTCGATTTTTTCGGTCTTGAGGGCGTGGAGGCTGAAGATGTAGCGGTGAGGCTTGTCGCCCACAGGCGGGCAGGGGCCGCCCCAGCCGGTCTTGCCGAAGTCGGTGCGGGTTTGCTGGCTGCCCTTGGGCGCCTTGTTGGCGGCAGGATCGCCGGCGCCCTGAGGCAACCCCGTGGTGTCGGCAGGAATGTTGAGTACCACCCAGTGCCACCAGCCGCTGCCGGTGGGGGCGTCCGGGTCATAGACCGTGAGCGCGAAGCTCTTGGTGCCGGCCGGCGCGTTCTTCCATTCCAGGGCCGGGGAGACATTGTCGCCCTCGCAGCCGAAGCCCTTGAAGACGTGCTTGTGGGCGATCGGGGCCTTGGGGCTGACGTCGGGGCTGGTAAGGGTGAAGCCGTCGGCGAGGGCGATGCAGGGCAGGGAGAAACAGGCGGCAAGGACGAGAGGTTTCAAGGCGGCTTTCATGACAAGGGGCTCCAGGCAAATGACGGATGGAACGATATTGTTACGCCGAATCGAGACTGGCGGCAAACAGGTCGCGGAACTCCTCCAGGGAGTCGTCCACGGAAAACGGCACGGCGCGGGTAAACAGGTCGAGTAGCACCACGGCGTTGATCGCTGCATCCTTTTCGGCGGCATGACGCAGGCGCGCGGCGATGCCGAGATTGACCTCATGGAGATGGCGGTAGTTTTCCTTCAGGCCCTCCAGGCTCCAGTCCGGCGTTTTGCCGTCGCGGCTGCGCAGGTACTGGCCGAGCAGATAGGCGGAGACGGCGCGAAACACGGTTTCCTCCT
>Ga0316603_10000545_pt1 | contig 19142 bp, 19 predicted proteins | sample OWC_soil_day10_n_FD_207649 | JGI IMG/M metagenome (GOLD analysis project Ga0316603, IMG submission 207649) | Wetland soil microbial communities from Old Woman Creek delta, Ohio, United States - OWC_soil_day10_noCT | ecosystem: Environmental > Terrestrial > Soil > Wetlands | place: USA: Ohio... | reverse complement strand
AGCGTCGGGAACCACAGCCGCGTGAGGGTCTGGCCGAAGAAGATGGCCGCGATGCCGCCGCCGACCAGGTAGGGGCCGAAGGGAATGGGTACCTCGCGCTTGTGGCCGCCGAAGGCGATGAGCCCGATGCCGACCACGGCGCCGACGCCCGAGGCCAGCAGCACGATCGACGGCAGCAATTGCCAGCCGAGCAGCGCGCCCAGTCCGGCCAGCAGTTTGAAGTCCCCTTCGCCCATGCCTTCCACGCCGCGCAGCTTCCTGTAGCTGAAGGCCAGCAGCCACAGCGCGCCGTAGCCGGCGAAGGCACCCCAGGCTGCGTCCTCGAGCTCGACGCCGGTCCAGCCCAGGCCGGCGCCGAGCAGGCCCAGGCCGATCAGCGGCAGCGTCAGGTCATCGGGCAGGTAGGTGGTGTCCAGGTCGATCAGCGCCATGGCCACCATCAGCGCCACCGCAGCGCACCAGACCAGCGTCTGGGCTTGAGCGCCGAACTTCCATCCGCACGCGGCGAACAGCAGCCCGGTGGCCAGCTCCACCAGGGGATAGCGCTTGGAGATGGCCGTGTCACAGGAGGCGCAACGGCCCTTGAGGCGCAGCCAGCCGATGAGCGGCAGGTTCTCGTGCCAACGCAGCACATGGCCGCAACTCGGACAGCGCGAACGCGGCCGCGCCAGACTGATCGGAGCCAGTGCCTGCAATGCATCGCTGATGGCCTGGGCCGCCTGGGCGAAAGCGGCGGGCGGCGCGCCCTTACGGCCGCTGACGCGGCGCCAGGCATCGGCGTCGCCGAGTTGGTTCTCGGCCACGTCCAGCCACCACTCGCGCTCCAGCACTTTGGGCAGCCGGTGGGCAACCACATTGAGGAAGCTGCCCACGCACAGCCCGAGCAGGGCCAGCGCCAACGGCGAGAACCAGAGATCCGGCGCCATGCCGGTGATCAGACCACCGCGCCCAGCTTGAAGATCGGCAGGTACATCGAGACCACGATGCCGCCGATCAGCACGCCGAGGATGACGATGATGAACGGCTCCATCAGGCTGGAAAGGCCCTTGACCATTTCGTCGACTTCGTCTTCGTAGAACTCGGCGCACTTGGCGAGCATGTGGTCGAGCGCACCGGACTCCTCGCCGATTGCGGCCATCTGCAGCACCATGGTCGGGAAGACGCCGGTGGTGGTCATGGCGGTGGTCAGGGCCGATCCGGTGGACACGTCCTTCTGGATCTGCGTTGTGGCCAGGCGGTACACCGCATTGCCCGAGGCGCCACCCACCGAATCGAGGGCTTCGACCAGCGGCACGCCGGCGGCAAACATGGTGGACAGCGTGCGCGTCCAGCGCGCGACCACCGACTTGTTGATCAGATCACCGAAGACCGGCATGCGCAGCAGCAGCCGGTCCATGGTCATCTGCATCTTTTCGGACCGCTTCCACGACTCGAGGAAGAAGTACATCCCGCCGAACAGGAAGCCGAAGATGGCCCACCAGTAGGCGACGAAAAATTCCGACAGCGCGATGACGAACAGCGTCGGCGCCGGCAGGTCGGCGCCGAACGAGCGGAAGACTTCCTTGAACGACGGGATCACGAAGATCATGATCACCGTCAGCACGACGAAGGCGACGACGATCACCGCGATCGGGTACATCAGCGCCGACTTGATCTTGCTCTTGATGGCCAGCGTCTTTTCCTGATAGATGGCCAGCCGGTCGAGCAGCGCTTCCAGGATACCGCCGGCCTCGCCGGCTTCCACCAGGTTGCAGTACAGCGCATCGAACTGCATCGGGTGCTTGCGGAAGGCCGAGGACAGGCTGGTGCCAGTCTCGACGTCGCCGCGGATCTCGTTCAGCAGCCGCGTCAGCCGCGGGTTGGTACTGCCGCGGGCGACGATGTCGAAGGCCTGCAGCAACGGCACGCCAGCCTTCATCATCGTGGCCAGCTGGCGCGTGAAGATGGCGATGTCCTTTTGCTTGATCGCCTTGCCGCCGCTGGTGCGGCGCTTCTTCACCTTGGTGATCAGGATGCCCTGGCGGCGCAGGCTGGCGTTGACCACGGCCTCGCCGCCGGCGCGGATCTCGCCGCGCACCAGCTTGCCGTTCTTGTCCTTGCCTTCCCACTCGAAGATCGAGTCCTTGGTGCCTCTTGTGGCTACTGCAGTTGCCATCGTGTCTCCGGCGCAAGCCTGTTCAAACGTGGGGCGTGTGCGGCGTCTGTCATTCGTTGGTGACGGAAATCACCTCTTCCAGCGTGGTGGCGCCGGTACGAACCTTCAGCAATCCCGACTGACGCAGATCGCGCACACCTTCCTTCTGTGCCTGGGCGGCGATGTCCATCGAGGTGCCTTCCGCCAGGATGATGCGTTGTATCGCGTCCGTGATCGGCATCACCTGATAGAGGCCGACCCGGCCCTTGTAGCCGTTGTTGCACGCCGAACATCCGACCGCCCGATAGGGCTTCCAGCTGCCGTCCAGATCGGTCTCGACGAAGCCCGCGCGCAACAACGCCTCGCGAGGATAGTCCGCCTGGGCCTTGCAGTTCTCGCACAGGCGTCGCGCCAGCCGCTGCGCCGTGATGAGTAGCACGCTTGCCGCAATGTTGAAGGGCGCCACGCCCATGTTGAGCAAGCGCGTCAACGTGGTCGGCGCGTCGTTGGTGTGAAGCGTGGACATCACCATGTGTCCGGTCTGCGCCGCCTTGATCGCGATGTCGGCGGTTTCCAGGTCGCGGATCTCGCCGACCATGATGATGTCCGGGTCCTGCCGCAGAAAGGACTTCAGCGCCGCGGCGAAGGTCAGGCCGGCCTTGTCGTTGACGTTGACCTGGTTCACACCCGGCAGGTTGATTTCGGCCGGGTCCTCGACGGTGCATATGTTCACCCCCGGCTGGTTCAGGATGTTCAGGCAGGTGTACAGCGACACCGTCTTGCCGCTGCCGGTGGGACCGGTGACCAGAACCATGCCGTAGGGACGCTGGATCACCTGCATCAGGCGGTCACGTTCGACCTTCTCGTAGCCCAGGGCTTCGATGCCGAGCTTGGCGCTGGACGGATCGAGGATCCGGATGACGATCTTCTCGCCGAACAGCGTGGGCAGCGTGCTGATGCGGAAGTCGATGGCCTTGTTGCCGAACTTGAGCTTGAGCCGACCGTCCTGCGGTACCCGCTTCTCGGCAATGTCCATGCGCGAGATGACCTTGATGCGCGAGGCCAGCTTGTCCTTGATGGCCAGGGGCGGCTGGGTGATCTCGCGCAGCTCGCCGTCGATGCGGAAACGCACCCGATAGTTGTATTCATAGGGCTCGAAGTGCAGGTCGGAGGCGCGGGCGTTGATCGCGTCGATCAGCATCTTCTGCAGGAAGCGCACCACAGGTGCGTCTTCCACTTCCTGCGAGACCTCGGCACCTTCCTGGGCGGCTGCATCGTCGTCGGTGACGTCGAACTCGAAGTCGCCGCCCGCGAGCTGCTCCATTGCCTCGTTGACGCTGGCGCCCTGGGCTTCCAGGATGCGCATCAGCTTGTCGTACTCGACGATCACCCACTCGGGCGAGAGCTGCGTGGCGAACTTGATGCGCTCCACCGCCTCCTGGTCGGTGGGATCGGCCGCGCCAATGAACAGACGGTTGCCGCGCTTGCCCAGCACCATCAACTGGTACTGCAGGGCGAGCTTCGGGTCGACGATGCCGCGTGGCAGCCGCGTCATGTCGACCGCGTTCAGGTCGAGCAACGGAAGCGCGAGTGCGGTGGACAGCGTGTGGGCCAGTTCGGCCGGTGGCACGGCTCCGGCGGAAACCACGGCAGACACGAAACTGGCGCGCCGCTCCTTGGCGCTGCGTGCCAAATCTTCGGCTGCCTTGGCGCTGAGCTTGCCTGCGTGCACAAGCACACGGGCGACCCCGGAAAGGGCCGACTTGGGCGACTCGACGAGCGTGTCAACTGCCATCGGCTGGATGCTTCCTCGTAACGATCGATTGCATCATCGCTGATACCCCCGGCCCTGTAAACCGAAGCAGCGGCAACGCGTGCAATCGTTCATGCCCGGCGCCTGCTGCCCGGCTGACGGCAGTGGCGTCCATGCAAGAACCGGCATGCGGACCGCAGTTGTTTGGTCGGGGTGAGAGGATTCGAACCTCCGGCCTCTACGTCCCGAACGTAGCGCTCTACCAGGCTAAGCTACACCCCGATGGGCCGACTCAAAAGCCGAACCGTCGGCCGGACGCTCAGAACGAGCGGTGCACCGACCGAACGCATAATTCTACCAGAGCATCCCGGGCCGCCGACTGCGGCAGCACGCGCAGACAGCTGCGCGCTTGGTCGGCTTCAAGCTGCGCTACCGCCCGGGTGGCGTCCAACGCACCGGTGCGCCGCACCACGTCAACGATTTGTGGCAGACCTTGCACCTCGCCATGCTCAATGGCATGGCGGATCAGTTCCCTTTCGGCCCGAGTACCCCGCTCCATCGCGATCAGCAACGGCAGGGTCGGCTTGCCTTCGCGCAGATCGTCGCCGACGTTCTTGCCAAGCGCATGCGGGTCGCCTTCATAGTCCAGCAGGTCGTCGACCAGCTGGAAGGCGGTGCCGAGCGATCGCCCGTAGTCGGCGCAGCACTCTTCGACGTCCATGCCGACACTGGCAAGCACCGCGCCTAGGCGGGCACTGGCCTCGAACAGCTTTGCCGTCTTGAAGCGGATCACACGCAGATAGTCGGCCACCGCCAGATCAGCATCGTGGATGTTCATCAGCTGAAGCACTTCACCTTCGGCGATGACATTGGTGGCATCAGCCAACACTTCCAGCACGCGCATGCGGTTCACCGACACCATCATCTGGAAGGCGCGGGAATAGAGAAAGTCGCCGACCAGCACGCTGGCGGCGTTGCCAAACATCGCATTGGCTGTCTGTCGGCCCCGGCGCAGCGAGGACTCGTCCACCACGTCGTCATGCAGCAGCGTGGCGGTATGGATGAATTCGACGATCGCAGCGAGCTCGTAGCGCTCCCGGCCTTCGAACCCCAAGGCCTGCGCGAACAGCAGCACCAGGCGCGGTCGGATGCGCTTGCCACCGGCGCTGATGATGTAGTTGGATATCTGGTCGATCAGCGCCACCCGCGACGACAGGCGCTCGCGGATGGTCGCGTCCACCTCCTGCATCGCCGCGGTCAACGGATCGGTGCGAAGTTCGAGGGAGGCTTGGACGTCGAGCACGTGATCCTGCGCGGAAGTTGTTCCAGATTATAGGAAGCAGTGCATGCACCAGGCTTTGCCGGCGCGAAGGTGCAGCCCGGCGATGTGGCTGCCGATTGCACAGGACCGAAAGCCACGGGCGAAAAGTAATTTTCATGCTATATTCGCAGGCTGATCGCCGGAGATGGCCCGGTTGCCGGGCGTCTTGCAGTGTGGCGACGGGCCAATTCCGCCGGGTCTGCATGCCCCTGCGGAAGGCGGCTGAAGGCTGCGGTCCGCCGGCTTCGACGCGCAGTTCTTGCGCGTGGCGACGGTCTCAACGAAAGGGCAGATATGTACGCGGTCATAAAAACCGGCGGCAAACAGTACAAGGTTGCAGCCGGCGAGAACATCAAGGTAGAACAGATCGCTGCGGACGTAGGCCAGGAAGTTGTTCTGGACCAGGTGCTGGCCATCGGCAGTGGCACCGAACTGAAGGTCGGGACTCCCTGGGTCAGCGGCGCCAGCGTCAAGGCTACCGTGGTGGCGCAGGGCAAGCACGACAAGGTGCGCATCTTCAAGATGCGTCGACGCAAGCACTATCAGAAGCACGGCGGGCATCGTCAAGCCTACACCGAGTTGCAAATCAGCTCGGTCAGTGCCTGAGCCTCACGCGCAGCAACCCGAACCTTCAGGAGTCCTGAACCATGGCACAGAAAAAAGGCGGCGGTTCCACCCGGAACGGTCGTGACTCGAAACCGAAGATGCTGGGCGTCAAGGTCTATGGCGGCCAGACCGTGAGCGCCGGTTCGATCATCGTTCGCCAGCGTGGCACCAAGTTCCATGCCGGCACCAACGTCGGCATGGGTCGCGATCACACGCTCTTTGCGACGATCGATGGGACCGTGTCCTTCGACGTGAAGGGTGCGCTCAACAGGCAGACGGTGTTCGTCAGCCCGGCCTGAGCTCGCCAAACGCCGAGCCGAAGCCCCGGTTCGCCGGGGCTTCGTCGTTCTAAGATCCAGCGCACATGAAGTTCGTCGACGAAGCCACCATCGACGTCGCCGCAGGCAACGGCGGGGCCGGCTGTGCCAGCTTCAGGCGCGAGAAGTTCATCCCCTTCGGCGGGCCGGATGGCGGTGACGGCGGCCGCGGCGGCAGCATCCGCGCAGTGGCCGACCGCAACCTGAACACGCTGATCGACTACCGCTATGCCCGGCGTCACATCGCGCGCAATGGCGAAAGCGGACGCGGCGCCGACCAATATGGCGCGGCCGGCGAGGACATCCTGCTGCGCATGCCGGTGGGTACCATCATCACCGATGTCGACACCGGCCAGGTCATCGCCGAGCTGATCGATCCGGAACAGCCGGTGCTGCTGTGCAAGGGCGGCGACGGTGGCTTCGGCAACCTGCACTACAAGACCAGCACGAATCGTGCGCCGCGGCAGAAGACGCCCGGCTGGCCGGGCGAGCAGAAGAAGCTGAAACTCGAACTGCGCGTGCTGGCCGATGTCGGCCTTCTTGGCATGCCCAACGCCGGCAAGTCCACGCTGATCGCAGCCATCTCGAACGCGCGACCGAAGATCGCCGACTATCCCTTCACCACCTTGCACCCGAACCTGGGTGTGGTGCGTGTGGCGCCCGAGCAGAGCTTCGTCGTCGCCGACATCCCGGGCCTGATCGAAGGCGCCTCCGAAGGCGCCGGCCTGGGCCACCGCTTCCTGCGCCACCTGCAGCGCACGCGGCTGCTGCTGCACATCGTGGACCTGGCGCCCTTCGACGAGGCGGTCGATCCGGTCAAGGACGCGCGCGCCATCGTCGCCGAGCTGAGGAAGTACGACCCGGCCCTGCATGCCAAGCCGCGCTGGTTGGTGCTGAACAAGATCGACATGATCCCGGTCGAAGAACGCGAACAGCGCGTCAAGGACTTCGTGCGCCGGCTGCGCTGGAAGGGGCCGGTGTTCCAGATTTCCGCGCTGGCCCGTGAAAACCTGCAGCCGCTGGTGCGTGCGGCCTACGAGCATGTGGCGCAATTCCAGAAGAAAGCGCCCGAGCCCGATCCGCGCTTCGAGCCCGCCAGCGGAGCCGGCGATGACTGAGGTGCTGCGCCAAGCCCGGCGCATCGTCGTCAAGGTCGGTTCCAGCCTGGTCACCAACGAAGGCCGCGGCGTCGACGCCGAGGCGATCGGTAACTGGTGCCGGCAGCTGGCGGCGTTGGCCGAGCAGGGCCGTGAACTGGTGATGGTGTCCAGCGGCGCGATTGCCGAAGGCATGCTTCGCCTGGGCTGGAGCACACGCCCGAAGGAACTGCGCGAGCAGCAGGCCGCCGCCGCGGTCGGTCAGATGGGGTTGGTGCAGATGTACGAGACCAAGCTGCGCGAGCATGGCATGCGCAGCGCGCAGGTGCTGCTGACGCATGCCGACTTGGCCGACCGCGAGCGCTACTTGAATGCGCGCTCGACCCTGCTGACGCTGCTGGCGCTGCAGGTCATCCCGGTGATCAACGAAAACGATACCGTGGTCAATGAGGAGATCAAGTTCGGCGACAACGACACGCTGGGTGCGCTGGTGGCCAACCTGGTTGAAGCCGACGCACTGGTGATCCTGACCGACCAGCGCGGCCTGTACTCGGCCGACCCGCGCAAGGTCCCGCAGGCGCGTTTCATCGACGAGGCCGAAGCCGGAGACCCGGCCCTGGAGCAGATGGCCGGCGGCGCCGGCTCGTCCATCGGTCGCGGCGGCATGATCACCAAGGTGCTTGCGGCAAAGCGCGCCGCCGGCAGCGGCGCCAGCACCGTCATCGCATGGGGCCGCGAGCCGGACGTGCTGTTGCGTCTGGCCGCCGGCGAGCGCATCGGCAGTGCGCTGGTGGCGCGCACCGCCAAGCTGACCGCCCGCAAGCAGTGGATGGTCGACCACCTGCAGCTGCGTGGCGCAGTGATCGTCGACGACGGTGCCGTGCAGAAGCTGCGCGACGAGGGCAAGAGCCTGCTGCCGATCGGCGTGGTCGAGGTCCAGGGCGATTTCCAGCGCGGCGACGTCATTGCCGTGCGCGGCGCGGTCGGCAAGGAACTGGCTCGCGGCCTGGCCAACTATTCCAGCACCGAGACGCGCTTGATCGCGCGCAAGCCGTCGACGCAGATCGAAGCGGCTCTAGGCTATGTCAACGAGCCGGAGCTGATCCACCGCACCAACCTCGTGCTCAGCCAGGCCGAGCCGGGCTGAGCGCAGGCGGGCCTCAGGCTTTTTCCGGACCCGGCACCACGCCGTTGCCGGCCAGGCCCTCGGGCGGCGGCACCACCAGCGGCGGGTCGCGCGGCGCATCGAAGCCGCTGTCATCGTAGCGCTGGGTACGCATGCCGGCGCGCAGGTAGCGGTTGGGGTGGTGAACCCGCGGCAGAAAGCGTGACAGCTCCGTCAGAGCCATCTCGTAGACATTGCGCTTGAACTCGATCACCACGTCAAGCGGCACCCAATAGTCGTTCCAGCGCCAAGCATCGAACTCCGGGTGGTCCGTGGCGCGCAGATTCATGTCACTGTCGCGGCCGACCAAGCGCAGCAGGAACCAGATCTGCTTTTGGCCGCGGTAGTGGCCGCGTGCCTCCTTGCGTATGAAATGGTCGGGTACCTCGTAGCGCAACCAGTCACGGGTGCGCGCAATCACCTGCACGTGTTCGGGTCGCAGCCCGACCTCTTCGTGCAGTTCCCGGAACATCGCCTGTTCCGGCGTCTCGCCATGCTTGATGCCGCCTTGCGGGAACTGCCACGAGTGGGTACGAAGCCGCTTGCCCCAGAAAACCTGATTGCGCGCATTGAGCAGGACGACGCCGACGTTGGGCCTGAAGCCGTCACGGTCGAGCATAATCAAACCCCGATTTCTTGATTGAAATCATTATTGCACCGGCCGCATCGCCTGTGCGAGCCCTTGCTTTCCCGCACCCAGGCGCCGCCCGCCCGAGCTCGCGCGCCATTGCCTTTTCACACCCGATGAAAGCCAGCCAGTTCTTCGTTTCCACCCTGAAGGAAGCACCCGCCGATGCCGAGGTGGTCAGCCACCGCCTGATGCTGCGCGCCGGCATGATCAAGCGCCTGGGCTCGGGCATCTACAGCTACATGCCGATGGGCCTGCGCGTGATCCGCAAGGTCGAGGCCATCATCCGCAAGGAGATGAACCGCGCCGGCGCCGTCGAGTTGCTGATGCCGGTGGTGCAGCCGGCCGAGCTGTGGGTCGAGTCGGGCCGCTTCCAGGCCTACGGGCCGGAACTGCTGCGCGTGAAGGACCGGCACGAGCGCGACTTCATCATCCAGCCCACCAGCGAAGAGGTGATCACCGACATCGCCCGGCAGGAACTGCGCAGCTACAAGCAGTTGCCGAGAAATTTCTATCACATCCAGACCAAGTTCCGCGATGAGCGCCGGCCGCGCTTCGGCATCATGCGTGGACGCGAGTTCACGATGAAGGACGCCTATTCCTTCGATCGCGACAAGGCGGCTGCGTTGCGCAGCTACGAGGTGATGTACCAAGCCTATTGCCGCATCTTCGACCGTTTCGGGCTGCAGTACCGCGCGGTGGCTGCCGATACCGGCGCCATCGGCGGTGATGCTTCGCACGAGTTCCAGGTCATTGCCGACACCGGCGAGGACGCGCTCGTCTACAGCACCGGCAGCGACTACGCCGCCAACATCGAGCTGGCCGAGGCACTGCCGCTGATCGAGCGGCGAGCGGCGCCATCGGCCGCGCTGGTGAAGGCACCCACGCCTGGCAAGTCCACCTGCGAGGACGTAGCTCAACTGCTGGGCGTGCCGCTTCAGCACACGGTCAAGTCGCTGGCGCTGGCCACCGACCGGCTTTCGCCCGAGGGTGACCTGTTGGGCACCACGATCTGGCTGCTGCTGGTGCGCGGCGACCACAGCCTCAACGAAATCAAGGCCGGCAAGGTCGAAGGCCTGAAGGGCGGCTACCGTTTCGCCACCGTCGCCGAGATCGAGCAGCACTTCGGCTGCAAGCCCGGCTACCTGGGGCCGATCGGCACCCGGCTGCCCGTCAAGGTGGTGGCCGACCGCACTGTCGCTGCGATGCACGATTTCATCTGCGGCGCAAACGACGAAGGCTTTCACTACACCGGAGCCAACTGGGGCCGCGACCTGCCTGAGCCCGACCTGGTGGCCGACATCCGCAACGTCGTCGCCGGCGACCCGTCTCCGGATGGCCAGGGCGTGCTGGCGATCCAGCGCGGCATCGAGGTCGGGCACGTGTTCTATCTGGGCACCAAGTACAGCAGGGCCATGAACGCCACCTTCCTCGACGAAGCCGGCAAGCCGCAGGTGATGGAGATGGGCTGCTACGGCATCGGCGTCACGCGCATCCTGGGTGCCGCCATCGAGCAGAGCCATGACGCTCGAGGCATCCTGTGGCCGGATTCGATCGCGCCGTTCACCGTGGTGCTGTGCCCGATCGGCTATGACCGCAACGCCGAGGTTCGCGCCGCGGCGGACAGGCTGCATGACGAGTTGGAGGCGCTGGGCATCGACGTCATGCTCGACGACCGCGGCGAACGCCCTGGCGCAATGTTTGCCGACTGGGAACTGATCGGCGTGCCGCAACGCGTGGTGATCTCCGAGCGCGGCCTGAAGGAAGGGCAGTTCGAAGTGCAGGGCCGGCGCGATGCGCGGGCCAGCAGCGTGCCGCTGGCCGAACTGGGCGCCTTCATGAAGGCCCGCCTCAGCGCATGACGGCAAGCGGGGGCCCGCTGCAACGCAGCGCGCTTGTCGCGGGGCTCGTCACGCTGCTCGGCCTGGGCTTGTCGTCTGGCGCCAAGGCAGGTGCCCAGCTCGAGGAGCCCTTGGCCGACAAAGTGCGCTCCGCACTGGCCGCCTCGGTGGCGGACAGTGCGCCGCCACGGCCGAGCTTCGCCTCCATCGAGGATCGACTGGCCTACCTGCGCTGGCTGGGCGCGACCAGCGAGAAGCTGAAGAAGCGCAAGAGCGAGCATGCGGTGCGCGTCGAATTCCTCGAGGCGGTCTGGTACGAGAGCAAGCGCGCGGGGCTCGAGCCGGAGCTGGTGCTGGGGCTGATCCAGGTGGAAAGTGGCTTCCGCAAATACGCCATCAGCGTGGCCGGTGCGCGGGGCTACATGCAGGTGATGCCGTTCTGGGCGCGCAGCATCGGCACTGGCGATGCGAGCCGGCTGTTCCACATGCAAACCAACCTGCGCTTCGGCTGCGTCATCCTGCGCCACTACCTCGACATCGAGAAGGGCGACCTGTTCCTGGCGCTGGGCCGCTACAACGGCAGCCGCGGCCGCGGCGAATATCCCAATGCGGTGTTCGCCAACCGGCGCCAGTGGTTGGGCGACGGCACGTTGCCGGCCGCGTCGGCGGTGGCATCCGGTGCCCAGCAGGGCACCTGAGCGCAGCGTCTCAGCCGGCGCGCAGGCCGTCCCAGCGCTGCGGCGCCGCGCCGGGCATGCCCAGCGACTGCAGCACACGTTCCACCGTGTCGCCGACCATCTCGTCGATGCTCTGCGGACGGTGATAGAAGGCCGGCAGCGGCGGGAACACGATCCCACCCATCTCGCTGATGGCGCACATGTTGCGCAGGTGGGCCAGGTTGAAGGGCGTCTCGCGCACCATCAGCAGCAGGCGGCGCCGCTCCTTGAGCATCACGTCGGCGGCGCGGGTCAGCAGGTTGTCGCCGAAACCATGCGCCACCGAGGCCAGCGTCTTCATCGAGCACGGCGCGATGACCATGGCCGCAGCGTCGAAACTGCCGCTGGCCAGGCAGGCCCCGATGTCGCCGGGGGAATAGCTGTGGTCGGCCAGCGCCTCGATCTCACGGCGCTCCAGGCCGAGCTCGTGGTGCAGGTTCAGCACGCCGGCCGGCGTGACCACCAAGTGGGTCTGCACGCCGAGCGCGCGGGCGCGTTGCAGCAGCCGCTGCGCGTAGATCGCGCCAGTGGCGCCGGTGATGCCGACGACCAGGCGCGTCGGCATCTCAGTACCGCCCGGCCATTCCGAAGATGCTGAACGCCCCCTTGGGGGGCAGTGAACGGAGTGAGCGCGGGGCTACCACTTCAGCTCTTGCCCAGCACCTGCTGCAGCTCGCCCGACTGGTACATCTCGGTCATGATGTCCGAGCCGCCGACGAATTCGCCGTTGATGTACAGCTGCGGGATGGTGGGCCAGTTGGCGTACTGCTTGATGCCCTGGCGGATCTCTTCGTCCTCGAGCACGTTCACCGTCTTCAGGTCGCTGACGCCGCAGGCGTTCAGCAACTGCACGGCGCGGCCGGAGAAGCCGCACATCGGGAACTGCGCGTTGCCCTTCATGAAGAGCACCACACGATGGTTCTTTACCACCTGATCGATGCGTTGTAGCGTATCACTCATGCGAACCGTTCCTTGCCTGACTGGGGCTGTTGCAAAACAAACTCTGGTTATACGGCAAAGCGCCTGTGCGGACTTCCGCGGGGCCTTGGCAGGTTTCAGAACGAGTAGTTGACGCCCAGTTGCAGCATGGGCGATAACCGCAGCTCGCGCACCAGATCGTCCACACTCTGCGTTCCTGACAGCACACGGCCCATGCCCAGCGCGTTGCCCGGGCTCTGCACTACCAGGCCGATGTCGGCCCAGAAGCCCCAGCCCGTCTTCAGCGAATAGTCGCTATAGCCGATGCCCAGATAGGGCATCGCGCTGAGGCCCTGGTTGCCGGGCTCCCCCAGCCGAAGCGGCGAGGCCAGGCTGGCGGTGGCGCGGGACTGCCAGGCGAGGTCCGACAACGACACGCCCGGCTGGCGGATCAGTACCGCGCCGCTGGCGCGGAAGCCGCTGAGGGGCCGGCCGCCGGCTGACGGGTCTTTGGAAAAGAAGTAGTCGCCGCCGAAGCTGGCCCCCAGCGGCGCCGGGTCCTGCTCAGTCAGCATGGTGGGATAGCCGGACAGCGCGGGCGAGCTTTCCAACACCACCGCGCTGAAGCGCAGCTTGGTCTGCATGTCGGACCAGAAGCCACCGGCCGCCTGCACCTTCAGGCCTCCTTCCGCGGCGGCAAGGCCGGCCACGCAAAGCAGAGCCAGTGGGGCCGAAAGACGCAGGATTCGCATGACCGACTCCTTTCACCGTGGCGCAGGATGCCTTCGCATCCGGACGGGTCCATCCTAGCCCTTTGCGGGCCGGCGTGTGCATCGCCCGCGTGTCAGGGCTATCGGAATGTGCGCCCGCGTGACATTTGGTCGGCCGGGTGGCGCCTTGCCCACATCAGCGTAGTGCGGTCCAGCGCCCGCCGCTGCAGCGCGGCCGGCCGGCCAGGTCGGCCCGGGTCTGCACTGCCGTGAAGCCGGCATCGGCCAGCAGCCGGCACACCGCGTTGGCCTGTTCGTGGCCATGTTCCAGCAGCAGCCAGCCGCCGTCGTGCAGATGGGCTGGTGCGCCGCGCACGATGTGCGCCAGCGCCGACAGCCCGTCACCGCCCGGCGTCAACGCCGGAGCCGGCTCGTGGCGCAGCGCGGCCAGGTGCGGGTCGTCGCCGGCCACGTAGGGCGGGTTGCTGGCCACCAGGTGGAAGCGTCGGCCCGCCAATGGCTGCCACCAGTCGCCCAGATGCCATTCAATCTGCAGCCGGTGGTGTGTACCGTTGGCACGGGCCAGCCCCAGCGCCGGTGCGCTGACCTCGACCGCGCAGACGCGGGCCGTCGGGTGGCGGTGCTTCAGCGCCAGCGCGATCGCACCGCTGCCGGTGCCGAGGTCAGCCACTTCGGGCGCGCAGGCCAGCGGCGTGGCCAGCAGCTGCAGTGCCCAGTCGACCAGGGTCTCGGTGTCGGGGCGCGGCACCAGCACCTCCGGCCCCACCTGCAGCATCAGGCCGTGGAATTCGCGCTCGCCGAGCAGGTAGGCCAGCGGTTCGCCGTCGGCGCGACGCCGGCACAGGGCCAGGAATGCTTGCTGCTGCTCCGCCGACAGGGCCGCGTCTTCATGGGCGATGAGCCAGGCGCGCGTCTGCTGCAACTGCCGGCCCAGCAGCAGCTGGGCGTCCAGCCGGTGCAGCCCCAGCGCGCGGGCCTGCGTCAGCGCCGCGCCGACGCTGTCGCTCAAGCCCCGGACTCCAGTGCGGCCAGCTGCTCGGCCGCACGGGCGGCGCGCAGCGCCTCGACGACGTCGTCCAGCTCGCCATCCATCACCCGGTCCAGCTTGTACAGCGTCAGGTTGATGCGGTGGTCGGTCAGGCGCCCCTGCGGGAAGTTGTAGGTGCGAATGCGGTCGCTGCGGTCGCCGCTGCCGATCAGTCCCTTGCGTGTGGCCGCCTCCTTGGCGGCGCGTTCGTTGCGCTCCTTGTCGCGCAGCCGCGCCTGCAGCACCGCCATGGCCTTGGCCTTGTTGCGATGCTGAGATCGGTCGTCCTGGCATTCGGCCACCAGACCGGTGGGCAGGTGGGTGATGCGGATGGCGCTGTCGGTCTTGTTGACGTGCTGGCCGCCGGCGCCGCTGGCGCGGAAGGTGTCGATGCGCAGGTCGGCCGGGTTCAGCGTCACCTCGGCGGCTTCGTCGGGCTCGGGCATCACCGCCACCGTGCAGGCGCTGGTGTGGATGCGGCCCTGCGATTCGGTGGCCGGCACGCGCTGCACGCGGTGCCCGCCGGATTCGAATCGCAGCGCCTCGTAGACCTGGTCACCGACGATACGCAGCACCAGTTCCTTGTAGCCGCCCAGCTCGGACGGGCTCTCGCTCATCACCTCGGTGCGCCAGCCGCGGCGTTCGCAGTAGCGCAGGTACATGCGCGCCAAGTCGCCGGCGAACAGCGCCGATTCATCGCCGCCGGTGCCGGCGCGGATCTCCAGGAAGGCATTGCGCTCGTCGTCCGGGTCACGCGGCAGCAGCCCGGCCTGCAGCTGCGCATGCAGCCTGTGCAGATCGGCCTGCGCGGCGGTGATCTCCTCGTGGGCCAGCTCGGCCATCTCCGGGTCGGACAGCATCTCGCGGCCGGCTTCCAGGTCGCGCTCGCGCTGCTGGTACTGGCGGAACTGCTGCACCACCTGGGCCACCTCGGCCTGCTCGCGCGACAGGCTGCGGTAGCGGTTGATGTCGCCCAGCACCTGCGGGTCGGACAGGTTGGCGTCGAGCTCGGCCAGCCGCAGGCCGAGGCGTTCGAACTGCTCGCGCAAGGTGGGATTCATGGTGGGGGCAGGACAGGCAAGGGGCAGGGGATCGGCGGCGCAGCGCGACGCCGCACACGCCACGGCGCCAAAGCGGCGCTAACGCTCGTCGCCTTCGGGGCTGCGCGCGGTCTGCCGCAGGAACAGCCGCGACACCGTCTGCGCCAGCTGCTCGCGCTTCGCGCCTTCGGTGGCATGCAGTTCGGCCAGCGCGCCATGCAGCAGCTTCTGCGTCAGGCCGCGGGCCAGCGCGTCGAGCACATGGTCGACGTCCTCACCGCGAGCCAGCAGCTTGCGCGCGCGCGCCATTTCGGCGCTACGCCAGTCGTCGGCCTGACGGTTGAGTGCCTGGATCAGCGGCACGGCGGCGCGCTGGTCCAGCCAGTGGGCGAAGCTCTGCACGCCGGCATCGACGATGGCCTCGGCCTGCTCGACGGCGGCCTGGCGCTTTTCACCGGCGGTCTGCACCACCGCGGCCAGGTCGTCCACGGTGTACAGGTACACATCGGACAGGCGGCCGACCTCGGGCTCGATGTCGCGCGGCACGGCCAGGTCGACCATGAACATCGGCCGGTGACGGCGGGCCTTCAAAGCGCGCTCCACCGCGCCCAGCCCGATGATCGGCAGGCTGCTGGCAGTGCAGGACACCACCGCGTCGAACTCGTGCAGGATGCCTGGCAGGTCGGCCAGGCGCAGCGCCTGCGCGCCGAAGCGGCTGGCCAGCTTCTCGCCGCGCTCCAGCGTGCGGTTGGCCACGGCCATGGCCTTGGGCTGCCGCGCGGCAAAGTGCGTGGCCACCAGTTCCACCATCTCGCCGGCGCCGACGAAGAGCACGCGGATCTGGCCCAGGTCCTCGAACAGCTGCGCGGCCAACCGCACCGAGGCCGCGGCCATGCTGATCGAATGGCTGCCGATCTCGGTGGCGCTGCGCACCTCCTTGGCCACCGAGAAGGAACGCTGGAACAGCTGGTGCAGCGTTCGGCCGAGCGTGCCGGCAGTTTCGGCCTGACGCACCGCCTGCTTCATCTGACCCAGGATCTGCGGTTCGCCGAGCACCATCGAATCCAGCCCGGAGGCCACGCGGAAGGCATGCCGCGCCGCGGCCCGGTCTTCCAGCACGTAGGTGTGGTCGAGCATGCGCTCGCCGCTGACACTGCCCTGCGCGGCCAGCCAGTCGATGGCCGGGCGTACCAGGTCGCCGGGGTGGCCGTTCTCGGCGGCGAAGTACAGCTCCGTGCGGTTGCAGGTGGACAGCAGCGCCGCCTCGGGCCGGTCATGCGCGCGGATGCGCTCGCGAAAACCATGCAGCGCCACCGACAAATGCTCCGGCGCGAAGGCAAACCGGCCGCGCAGATCGAGCGGCGCGGTCGAGTGGTTCAGGCCAAGGGCGATGACACTCATTGTTGAATTATAAAATCGAGCGGCCTTTCCACCCCAGAGCCCGGTCTTGCGCCGCCTTGACCTGCATCAATCCACTCCCGCCGGCCGGCGCGGCCGATGATCACCATGAGCCCGATCGACGCCCTGTGGCATCTGCTGGGCCTGTTCCTGCCGGCACTGGCGACCGGGGTCTTGGCTGCCGCGGCGGCCAAGGGGCTGTGGCGGGCCGATCTGAAGGGCAGCCGCTGGTCGCGGCTGGCGCTGTGGGCCGGCGGCGCCGGCTCGCTGGCGCTGCTGGGCGGGCTGGTCGTCTTCGGCCGCGACGGCCGCATGTTCAGCTATGCGCTGATGGTGCTGGCCGCGGCGTTGGCGCTGTGGTGGGCCGGCTTCGTGCGGCCGCGGCGCTGAGCTAGACGGCCGCTGCTGCCGGCAACGCAGTGGCGGCCTGTGGGGTCGCCGGCCAGCGCCCGCGCAGCGAATGCGGATAGGCCTGGGTGATGTCCACGTCGATCAGCTGGCCCACCAGCGCCTGCGGCCCCGCAAAGTTGACGATGCGGTTGCATTCGGTGCGGCCCATCAGTTCGGGCGCCTCCGCGCTGGATTTGCGCGACGCGCCCTCGACCAGGATGCGCTGCACCGTGCCCACGCGCGAGGCGGCGATACACCGCGCGTTGTTTTCGATGCGGGCCTGCAACTGCTGCAGCCGCTGCAGCTTGATGGCCTGCGGGGTGTCGTCGTGCAGCGCCGCCGCCGGCGTGCCCGGGCGGGCACTGAAGATGAAGCTGAAGCTTGAATCGAAGCCGATGTCGTCGATCAGCTTCAGCGTCAATTCATGGTCGGCGTCGGTCTCGCCGGGGAAGCCGATGATGAAGTCGGTGGACAGCGAGAGGTCCGGCCGCAGCGCGCGCAGCTTGCGCACGATGCTCTTGTACTGCAGCACGGTGTAGCCGCGCTTCATGGCGCTGAGGATGCGATCGCTGCCGTGCTGTACCGGCAGATGCAGATGGTTGACGAGCTGGGGCACGCGGGCATAGACGTCGATCAGGCGCTGCGTGAATTCGTTCGGATGGCTGGTGGTGTAGCGGATGCGCTCGATACCGGGGATCGCCGCCGCATATTCGATCAGCAGCGCGAAGTCGGCGATTTCCGCGGCACTTGTGCCTTTTAGATTCCTATCGCCCATCGCCCCACGGTAGGCATTGACGTTCTGCCCCAGCAGGGTGACCTCGCGCACGCCCTGGTCGGCGAGCGTGGCCACCTCGGCGAGCACGTCGTCGAAGGGGCGGCTGACCTCCTCGCCGCGCGTGTAGGGCACCACGCAGTAGGAGCAGTACTTGGAGCAACCTTCCATGATCGAGACGAAGGCCGTGGTCCCGTCCACCCGCGCCGGCGGCAGGTGGTCGAACTTCTCGATCTCCGGAAAGCTGATGTCCACCTGCGGCCGCCGCGTGTCGCGCCGGGCGGCGATCATCTGCGGCAGCCGGTGCAGCGTCTGCGGGCCGAACACCAGATCGACGTAGGGCGCGCGCTCGATCAGCGCCGCGCCTTCCTGGCTGGCGACGCAGCCGCCCACGCCGATGAGCACGCCCTTGTCCTTGAGGTGCTTGACGCGGCCCAGGTCGCTGAAGACCTTCTCCTGTGCCTTCTCGCGGATCGAGCAGGTGTTGAACAGGATCAGGTCGGCCTGCTCGACGTCCTGCGTGGGCTCGTAGCCTTCGGCCGCACGCAGCACGTCGGCCATCTTGGCCGAGTCGTAGTCGTTCATCTGGCAGCCGAAGCTGCGGATGAAGACCTTCTTCGCCACGCCGCCCGCACTCATGGCTTGGTCCAGGTCTGCGTGTCGAAGTTGAACTGCCAGGTCTGGGCTTCCTTCTCGGTGGTCGGCCAGGGCTTGCGCGCGGCCTCGGCCGGGCTGAGGATCCACACGTCCAGCAGCATGCCTTCCAGCTCGGTGGTGTAGTTCACCACTGCCTTGCCGCCGACCAGCGTGCCCGACATCAGCAGCAGGTTGCTGGCGTCACGGATGCGCGCGCCGGGCGCCAGCCGCGCCGGCTTGCCGTTGAGCTTGACCTCCGGCGGCGTGCCGAACACGATCTCGCCGCGCAGCGCCTTGGCGCTGAAGTTGCGTTGCACCTGGGCGGCGGCGGGCAGGGCCAGCGCACAGGCGAGAAGGAGGCTCGAAGCACAGCGAAGCATGGTGTTGATCCAGGGGCCGTGGGTCGGTGCCGCAGGGTGCGGCGCCGCAATTCGGGAGCGCGAAGTGTAGCCGCCGTCCTGGTGCGTCGTGTACGCTAGCCGGCACCACCGGGACGCATCCAAAGAGCATTCATGCACAGCAACGGTTCCCACGCGGAGAGAGACAAGGCCTGGTCGGTGCCGCTGGAGCAGATCGACGTCAGCAAGGGCTACCTGTTTGAGCAGGACATCGTCGGCTGGTACTTCGAGCGGCTGCGACAGCAGGACCCGGT
>Ga0316603_10000544_pt1 | contig 19146 bp, 17 predicted proteins | sample OWC_soil_day10_n_FD_207649 | JGI IMG/M metagenome (GOLD analysis project Ga0316603, IMG submission 207649) | Wetland soil microbial communities from Old Woman Creek delta, Ohio, United States - OWC_soil_day10_noCT | ecosystem: Environmental > Terrestrial > Soil > Wetlands | place: USA: Ohio... | reverse complement strand
GTCAAAGTGACGATCGGTCCGGCCATTGAAAGCGGCTTCTATTATGATTTCGACTATGAACGGCCTTTTCGCGACGAGGATCTGACCAAGATCCAGGAGAGGATGGCTGAAATCGTCAAGGCGAATGTTCCCTTTGAACGAAAGGAGTTGAGCGCACAAGAGGCCCTTGATTTTTTCAGCAAGCAGGGAGAAGAGTACAAGATCGAACTCATCCGGGATCTTGGCGTGGACAAAGTGTCGCTTTACACAAACGGCACGTTTACAGATCTCTGCCGTGGCCCTCACATTCCCTCCACGGGCAAAATCAAGGCTTTTCACCTCACGAAAGTCGCGGGAGCGTACTGGCGCGGGGATGAAAAAAGGGCGATGCTGAGCCGTATCTACGGGGTGGCCTTTCCCGACAAAAAGGCCCTCAAGGATTACCTTACAAAGCTTGAAGAGGCTAAGAAAAGGGATCATGTGCGCCTGGGAAACCAACTTGGGCTGTTCAGCACCCACGAAGAGATCGGCGCAGGCATGATCGTGTGGCATCCCAAAGGCGGAATGCTTCGCCACATCCTCGAAGAGTTTGAAATCAAGGAGCACTTGAAACGAGGGTATGAACTAGTCAAGGGACCGGAGATTTTGAAAACGGAGCTGTGGAAGAAATCCGGCCACTTCGACAACTATCGCGAAAACATGTACTTCACAGAGATTGACGAGCAGTCCTACGGCATCAAGCCGATGAACTGCCTCTCCCACATGTTGATATACAACTCCACGATCCGGAGTTACAGGGATCTGCCCAAGCGATATTTCGAGCTGGGACTGGTTCACCGTCATGAAAGATCCGGCGTGCTTCACGGACTTCTGCGCGTCAGAGAATTCACCCAGGACGATGCCCACATTTTGTGCACGCCGGAGCAACTGGACAGTGAAATCAAAGGGGTGCTTGACTTTGTCAGGGACATGATGGCCATTTTCAAGTTCAACTATGACCTGGAAATCAGCACCAGGCCTGAAAAATCGATCGGCTCTGAGGAAGACTGGGAGCAGGCGACCCGGGCGCTCATCAACGCGATGGAAGACACGGGAATGCCCTATCAGATCAATGAAGGGGACGGCGCCTTTTACGGTCCCAAGATCGATGTCAAGCTGAGGGATGCGCTGGACAGGAAATGGCAGTGTGCCACGATCCAGTGCGATTTCACCCTGCCTGAGCGCTTCAATCTCTTTTTCGTGGACAAAGATGGCCGGAGACGGAGGCCTGCCATGATTCACAGGGTCATCCTGGGAGCCCTGGAACGGTTTATCGGAGTCTTGATCGAGCATTACACCGGCGCATTTCCGGTCTGGCTGGCGCCGGTCCAGGCCGGCATCCTCACGGTCACAGACAGGAACATCGCTCATGGACAGAAGGTTCTGGCTTTGCTCAAAGAAGTGGGAATAAGAGCTGAAGCGGATTTCCGCAATGAAAAGTTGAGTCTCAAGATCAGAGAGGCGCAGCTCCAGAAAATCCCGTACATGCTGATTGTCGGCGACCGGGAGGTGGAGGCGGAGGGCATCACGCCGAGGTTGCGAAGCGGAGAGAATCTGCCCTTCATGAAACCCATGGAGCTGATTGAAAGAATCAACGAGGATTGCAAACAAAGGAGGTAGGGTTATAGTTAAGAAAACCGATGACGTCAATGTCAATGAGAGGATCCATGCCAAGTCCATCCGCCTGATCGGTGCCGATGGACAGCAACTGGGGATCATGGCGACCCAGGAGGCTCTGGACAAGGCGATCCATGAAGGTCTGGATCTCGTGGAGGTTGCACCCAATTCAGACCCTCCTGTCTGTAAAATCATGGACTATGGGAAATACAAGTACCAGACGAGCAAAAAGGTCCAGGAGGGGAAGAAGAAGAGCAAGACGCTCCAGCTCAAAGAGGTCCGGGTGAGGCCGCATACGGATGAGCACGATCTTGAGTTCAAAATAAGGAACATCAAGAAATTCCTAGAGAAGAAGGACAAGGTGAAGGTGACGGTGCTCTTCAAGGGGCGGGAAATGGCTTACATGGACGCCGGCGTCGCGCTTCTGGGTCGAATCACTCAGGATGTGGCCGAGCAGGGCGCCGTGGAGCAGCCTCCGACCAAAGAGGGATGGCGTCTCACGATGGTCTTGATACCGAAGTAGTCCTTGAGCCGAATCCTCTGTCAACCGCCTTCACGTATTGCGGTCAACCGAGAGTGCCGGCAAAAAGATTTTCGATTTTCCCCTACTGGTCATGCGATGATTGAACCCAGGCTTTCCTCGGGAAGATGGGGTTGAATACAAACGCCTTCAATGGGTTGGCGCGTAGCAACGATTGCAGGAGAATTCAATGCGTTCGCATTCGATCGATGGATGCGGTATAGGGAGGGAAGACATGCCGAAACTGAAGACCAAGCGCGGGGCTGCAAAGCGCTTTAAGAAAACCGGGGCAGGAAAAATCATCAGGAGCAAAGCTTTTGGGAACCACATTCTGACCAAGAAAACCACCAAGAGAAAAAGAAGCATAAGAAAATCAGAGGTTATCAATTCCGCGAACGTAAAGAACATCAGCAGACTCATTCCTTATCTGTAGAGGTTCTGAGTAGAACAAGGATGATTTCCGGCCAGGAAACTCCTGAGCGGAAAAGCAATTTTTTCGTGAAAGCGAGGTTGAATCATGCCTAGGGTAAAAAGAGGAGTTAATGCCAGGCACCGGCGAAACAAGGTGCTGAAGGCCGCCAAAGGCTTCCGTGGGGGGCACAGCAAGCTCTTCAAGACGGCTTTCATCACCCTGAACCGGGCAAAGGCCTTTGCCTACAGGGACCGAAAGCAGAGGAAGAGAGACTTTCGGAAACTTTGGATCGTGCGCATCAATGCGGCGGCCCGCGAGCACGGTCTATCCTACAGCGCCTTCATGGGCGGCCTGCAGAAGGCGGGCATTGACCTGGACAGAAAAGTCCTTGCGGAAATGGCTGTGCACGACCCGACGGGTTTTGCGCGTGTGGCCAACATGGTGAAGTGAGAGCTTCCCGAAGCGAAGACGTTGGCGATAGAAAAAGGGGATCTATGGGTTTCGATGCCCTGTTGAGTGGAAGGTGAGATCCTTTTCCATGAGGGATCAAGTTTTAGAGATTGAGAAAAAGGCACTCCAAGAGCTCGCGGAGGTCAAGGACCTCCCTGGGCTTGAAAAGTTTCGGGTCGCTTACCTGGCGAAAAAAGGAGTGCTCACGTCCCTGATGAAACGGCTGGGCGAGCTCTCCCCTGCGGAAAGACCCGAAGCCGGTCAGCTGTTGAACAAACTCAAAAGCAGGCTGACAGAGCGTTTTGAAGAGGCTCGTGAGAGGATCCTCACGCGAAAGGTAGAGGACAGCTCCTTTCTGGATGTCACTTTGCCGGGACGGGAACCTGCCAGAGGCCGTCTCCACCCAATCACACAGGTTTCTTTGGAGATCTGTGACATTTTCAGGAGGATGGGATTCAAAGTCGTGGAGGGTCCTGAGGTGGAGTTTGATTACTACAACTTTGAAGCGCTCAACATCCCTGCCGATCATCCGGCCAGAGACATGCAGGACACCTTTTACATCTCCGACAGGATGCTCTTGAGGACCCACACTTCTCCCATGGAAGTCCGTGTGATGGAAAGCCAGTCACCTCCGGTGAGGATCATTTCGCCTGGCAAGGTTTACAGGAGAGATTCCGATGTCAGCCATACTCCCATGTTCCACCAGGTGGAAGGCTTGCTCGTGGACAAAGGCGTGAGCTTTGGCGACTTGAAGGGAACCCTCACCAGTTTTGTGCATCAGATGTTCGGCAGAGAAACGGCGCTAAGGTTTCGTCCCAGTTTTTTCCCTTTTACGGAACCGAGCGCAGAGGTCGACATCCAATGCGTCCTGTGCCGGGGCAAGGGTTGCCGAACCTGCAAAAACACGGGATGGATTGAAATCCTCGGATCAGGCATGAATGACCCGGCGATCTATGCCTTTGTGGGCTATGACCCAGAGGTCTATTCCGGTTTTGCCTTCGGCATGGGAATCGAGCGGGTGGCCATGCTCAAGTACGGGATAGACGACATTCAGCTTTTCTACAGGAACGACATGCGGTTTCTGAGGCAATTCTAGAAGATGCAGTACTGGAGGAATGGAGTACTGGAGTACTGGTAAAAACGGCATGTCGAAGGCGTGGTTACTCGCTCAAACCAACACTCCATTACCCCAATACTCCAACACTCCACTCTCTCTCATGCGTAGCGAAGCGGAGCATGGTTTCTCATGCGTGTAAGTTTCAACTGGCTCAAAGAATACGTGAACATTTCGCTGTCGGTGGATGGGCTGGCGGATCTCCTCACCATGTCCGGTCTGGAGGTGGAAGGTAAGGAGCCCCTGGGCCGGTCGCTTGAAGCGGTGGTCGCAGCAAGAGTTCTTTCCGTCAAAGCCCATCCCAAGGCGGATACTCTGTGGCTTTGCCATGTTGAAACAGGCCGCGGCGCCGTGCAGGTGGTGTGCGGAGCCCCGAATCTGCGGGTAGGGATGATGACCCCTATGGCGCTGCCCGGGACAAAACTGCCGGGAGGAGTGGAGGTGAAAGAAAGCCGCATTCGCGGTGAAGCCTCAGTAGGCATGCTTCTGGCAGAAGACGAGATGGGATTGACGGAAGATCACACAGGCGTCATGGTCCTTCCCGAGTTACTGTCGCCCGGCGATTCTGTGTCTCAGGTGTTGTCCCTGGAGGACTGGGCTCTGGAAATCGGCATCACACCCAACCGGCCTGACTGCGCCTGCGTGATCGGTATCGCGCGGGAGATTGCAGCGCTCACCAAAGGAAAACTTCGCAAGCCGGAGATCCACTTCAGGGAGAGCAACCGACGCATCGAAACATTGACCAGCGTGACCCTCGACGACCCTAAAGGCTGCCCCAGGTATGCGGCCGGCATGGTTTGCGGTTTTGAATTCAAGCCTTCCCCTTTTTGGATGAGATACCGGCTCCATGTTTCTGGCTTGAGGGGCATCAGCAATGTGGTGGATGTGACCAACTACGTTCTCCTGGAAATGGGACAACCCCTGCATGCTTTTGACTACGACCGTCTCAAAGAGAACCGCATCGTGGTGCGCAAAGCAATGGAGGCGGAGGTTTTCACGACCCTGGACGGCAAGACCCACACGATGAACCAGGACAACCTGATGATTTGTGACGGTCAAAGGCCGGTGGCCCTGGCAGGGGTGATGGGCGGTCTCAACTCCGAGATTTTTTCCGAATCGAAAAATGTCTTGATTGAAAGCGCCAATTTCGATCCCATCACCATCCGACGGAGTTCCAAACGGCTGGGCCTTTCCACAGAAGCCTCGTACCGCTTCGAGAGAGGGGTGGACATCGACGGGGCGGTGCCAGCCCTACGCCGCGCCATGATGCTCATCTCAGAAGTCGCCGGGGGCGAAGTGATCCAAGGGATCATTGACAACTATCCGGCCCCTCGGAAATTGAGGATGATTGACCTGAGAGTCGACAAGACCAACCGATTCCTGGGGACGGCACTCCCTCGGGGCACTGTGGGGAATTATCTCAAAGCCCTTGAGATGGAGGTCCAACCTCTGGAAGAGAACGTTCTCCAGGTCAAGGCGCCTTCTTTCCGGGTGGACCTCACTCGCGACTGGGATCTCATGGAGGAAGTGGCACGGCTGGAAGGGTATGACAAGATTCCTGTCACCATCCCGCCGATCCGTCCATCGGAGGAGAAGGAGTCTTTGGAGATGACCACAGGAGGCCAGGTCAGAGAAATCATGGTTGGTCTTGGGTTCAGCGAGGTGATTTCTTTCAGCTTCATCGCGCCTGAATCTGCCGACTTTCTCGGCGCCGACAAGGACAGCCCTCTCCGATCCTTCGTAACCCTGCTTAATCCTCTCACCGTGGATCAGTCGGTCATGAGGACTTCCCTTATCCCGGGCCTTTTAGCGGCGGCCAAGACCAACCTTTCGCACGGAGAGAAGGACCTCAAGCTTTTCGAGTGGGGGAGAGTTTTCATCCGGCAGGGGACGGATGAACTTCCAGCGGAAAGGCTTGCGCTCACGGGTCTGATCATGGGGCTGAGCAATCCCAAGGAATGGTACCGGGAGGAAAGAACGTCGGACTTCTATGATGCGAAAGGCGCTGCGGAAGCGCTTTTGAGGGCCCTGGGATTGCGGAACCTCGTCTTCAAGAAAGGGGAAACTCCCCCGTGGTACGTGCAGGAGGCTGCATCGGCCATTCTCCTTGCGGAGCAGAGGTTGGGTGCTGTCGGACGGATTTCGCCTGAAGTGCTCAAGCGCTTTGATGTGGATGCGCCGAGTGTCTTTGTTTTTGAAATCGAGGCCAGAGTTCTGATCGAGAAAGTGACAGGAGACAGGACCTTCGAACCTCTTGCGAAATTTCCCGCCGTGTACCGGGATCTCTCCATCATCGCTAAGCGAAGCGTGGAGAACGCAAGGATCCAGGAGATTATCCTTCGCGAGGGAAGGGAACTGGTGGAATCGGCAACTCTCTTTGATCTGTTCGAGGGTGACAAGATCGACCCGTTGGAAAAAGCCCTGGCTTTCAGGATATGCTATCGATCGAGAGAAACCACTTTGGACGGCAAAGACATCAACAAGCTCCACGAAAGCATTGTGGAGAGAATCGGGAAAGAAACAGGCGCCAGGCTGAGGGAGGTCTAGCCAGACGATGCAAGTTCCTGAAGAGAAAAAGTTTTTCAGGATAGGCGAAGTCAGCAGGATTATCGGCGTCGAACCCTATGTGCTGAGATACTGGGAAAGCGAGTTTCCTCAGATCCGCCCTGTCCGTGCAGACACGAACCAGCGAACATATCAGAAGAAAGATCTCGAACTCATTCAGGAAATCAAAAGACTGCTCTATGAAGAGAAGCTCACCATCGAGGGCGCGCGTCAGAGGCTGAAGCAAAAGAAGGAAAAAACCGCTGTCGCGGATGCCGGCCTGATTGAAGAAGTGAAGACAGACTTGCAGGAGATCCTCAAAACGCTGTCCTAAGACAGGCATCTGACCGCCCCTGCGAGGCAGTCACGCACAAGGGTGCTGAAAGGAGGACAGGATGAGCTTGCAAGGACGCACCGCGTTGATCACCGGCGCCGGCCAGGGAATCGGCCGAGCGTGCGCCGAGGTGTTCGCTTCCCGCGGCGCAGACCTCGTCTTGCTGGAAAGGAATTCAAATACGCTTCATGAGGTCGCTGGGGAAATCCGAAAAACGGGCCGAAGGGTTGTGCCTGTGTCTGTTGACCTCACCGATCTGGAGGCTCTGCGCCGGGAACTCGAAAGAAATTGCTCGAATCTCGCCATAGACATCCTTGTCAATAATGCGGGGTTTGACCGGCCCGGAACAACAAGCAAGATCGATAAAGCCGGATTCGAAGCGGTGCTGGGAATTCACCTCACTGTGCCGCTTTTTCTCATCCAATTTGTGCTTCCCTCCATGCGATCGAGAAAATGGGGCAGGATTATTAACATCAGTTCGATTTACGGTCTCATCGGCGGGAAAGGAGAAGTGGCGTATTCCACGGCCAAAGCAGGGGTGATCGGTTTGACTAAGTCCGTAGCTAGGGAAGCAGGCGCGGATGGAGTCACGGTGAACGCGGTGTTGCCCGGCCTGACCCGCACGCCCACCATTGAGAACTTCATGGCGAAGAAATTCAAGGATGCGATCATTCAGGAGACTCCTCTCGGCCGGGGGGCCGAACCGGAGGAGGTGGCCAGGGTGATTGCTTTCCTCGCTTCTGACGATGCGTCTTTCGTCACGGCCGCCGCGATCCCCATATCCGGCGGATGGGCAATATAAGACGGTGCACGGCCCACGGTACACGGAATAAGGCGCACGGCGCAGGGGAGGTGCTCCATCAAAATCTACACAGGCACAGGCGATCATGGCAAGACGAGTCTTTTCAGCGGCGAACGTGTGAGCAAGGCGGACAAGCGGCTGGAAGCTTGCGGCGATGTGGATGAACTGAATGCAGTGCTCGGGGCCTTGGGGGCTTCTCTGCGCGAGGAGGACCCGAATGTGGCCCGGGAGATTCAGGAGATCCAATCAACGTTGTTCCATGTCGGAGCCTCCCTTATGACAACCCCGGGCTCTCCCTTGGTGGATTCGCTCAAAGCCATAGAGGAGGAACAAATCAGGAGTCTTGAAACGGCGATCGACCGGATGGATGCCCTGTTGCCTGCTCTGACAGGGTTCGTCCTGCCGGCGGGCCACTCTGCGGCAACCTGGGCTCACATCGCAAGAACCGTTTGCCGAAGGGCCGAAAGGCATGCGGTCAGCCTCATGGCGGAGGCTAAGGAGGAAGAGTGGTCAGCAGCCCATCGGCGCCTTCTCGTCTACATGAATCGGCTGTCGGATTATCTTTTTGTGCTCTCCCGTTACTGCAATCGGATCATGGGGGCACAGGAGATCCCGTGGAAGAAATGAGCGACCTGTTGCGGGAAGCGGGAAACGCCCTATCGTATAGAACACAATTGTTGAGCCGAAGGTGGATTTCAGACGAGGCTTTCGAGATTCGATTCGGTCGACCTCCCCAGTTTCAGTTCTCTCCGGGTCAGCGTGTTCGATTCATACAGAACGAGGTGGAGAAAGATTACTCTCCGGTCTCATCCCCCGCAGATGAGGAAATCGGTTTTCTCGTGAAAAGCGTGAAAGGGGGCGTGTTCACCTCAGTCCTCGCCTCGGCCCCAGAGGGCACCTTTTTCCATTTCACAGGACCCCACGGGTACTTCCGCTTTTATCCCTCGGAGCGCTTCCCTGTGTTCGTAGCCACCGGCACGGGCGTTGCTCCCTTTGTTTCTATGGCAAAGGCGGGCGTGAAGGATTTCACCCTTCTCCACGGAGTCCGGCGTTTCTTGCATCTCTACTATGAACCGTTGTTCCGGAAGACAGCTAAGCTCTATGCTCCTTGCCTCTCGGCCATCAGACATCCAAGAGAGGGAGTGCCCGGCGCCTTTGCAGGAAGAGTCACCGAGTACTTGGCCTATCATTTGGCTTCAGGCGCGTATGATTTCTATCTGTGCGGCAACGCGGATATGATCAGGGATGTCCTCTTTCTGGTGGATCGAAGATTTACGGATTCAAGGGTTTACACAGAAACGTTCTACTGAGCGTGAACACGTCATGAGTGAAAAACAAGCAGATGTGCTCGTTGTCGGCGCCGGTGTGATAGGCCTCTCCGTCGCCTACTATGCCGCCTCCGCAGGCGCAAAGGTCGTTGTTCTGGAGAAAGGGGAGGTCGGCGCCGGCAGTTCGTCTGGCAATGCCGGCCTTATCGTGCCCAGTTACTTTGAACCCCTTCCCGGCCCCGGGGTTATTGGCGAGGGCTTGAAACACCTCTTTGATCCGGAGGGCTACTTCGGGATCAACTTCAGAGCTGATCCTCGGCTCTTCCATTGGCTTGCCCGCTTTGCCCGTCACTGTAATCGAAGAGAGTCTTATCTTCATTCCGAACTGTTCATGAGACTTAACGATGAAGGGCTTGAGGTGCATCTTGAGCTGGCGCGCTTGGGGGGTCGAGAGTACGATTTCAACCAGAAAGGGCTCCTCTACCTGTTTCTCAGCGCAAAGAGCTTCATTCAAGGAAGAGAAAGAGCAGCCCGAGCCATGGATTCAGGATTCGCTTCGGAAGTCTTCTCCGGTGACGAGGTCCGCGACGTGGAGCCGGCAGCAGGGAGGGCAGTGATCGGAGGGATCCGATTTCTCACCGATGCGGGCCTTGACCCTGCAATGTTCCTCGCATGGCTTGCCAGACAGGCTGCGGCGTGGGGGGTGAGAATCATGACCGAGACCGAGGTTTTCGATTTTCAACTGGGCCGGAACTGCGTGAACTCGGTCTTCACCACCAAAGGAGAGTTTAGAGGCGAACAGGTCGTTCTGGCTGGAGGCGCATGGCTGGCGCCTCTGGGCCGCCGCCTCGGAGTGAATCTCCCGGTTGAGGGAGGAAAGGGCATCAGTCAGACTTTTTTGAAGCCGAGGATGAACGTTCGCCAGCCCCTGATCCTCGAGGAACACCATGTAGCCGTGAGCCCTTTGGCTAAAGCGCTTCGAATCACAGGAGCGCTTGAACTAAGCGGCCTTGACTTGATGATCAACCCTGATCGGGTGAGGGGCATCCACCGCTCCGCCTGCCGTTACCTGCCCCTGATAGAACCTCTCCATCCCTCTGAGATCTGGCGAGGGCTGAGGCCGTGCACACCCGATGGTCTGCCCCTTGTGGGCCGGCTGCACTCACTGAATAACGTGATCGTTGCAGGCGGCCACGACACCAAGGGAATGACACTGGGGCCGCTGACAGGGCAATATGTGACGCGGCTTCTGGCAGGGCAGTCGATCGGCGACTTCCAACACAGGCTGAGTCCTTCAAGATTCCGGCTCTAGGATAGGGATGGATCCACCGGTGCGGGAGTGGGCAATGGACTCTATTCTTGAACCGGGGAAATGGACCAGCGTCGGCCTGAGAGCCGCTTGTCGATCTGAAGGGAAAGAACCCAACAGTAGAGCCCAAGACCCTGGGAGACAAAGAGCAGGAGAACCAAAGCAAATCTGAAAAAACGCTTCAGGAACGATGTTTTCTTTCTTCGAGCCATGCTTGACTAAACGTGTGTAAGGTTCATATTATTCTATTATTTCTTTCCGAAGAGTTGATTCATGCGCAAGAGGAGCGAGAAATCGCCGAACACCTTGTACTTCTGCTCCATGAACATCTGCTGACCGTCCGCTTTGCGGGTCATAATATCCATCCACACGCTGAAGGGAGCTTCAACCGTGAGATCCGGCTTTTCAACCGCACCCAAAGCAGCCTGGATTTTTCTGTTCTCTATCCGGAAGTAGCAGGAGCCCTCGGCTTCACCGGAGAACTTGAATTGAATGGTCGCTCTGGTGTCCCTTGCGGCCTCAGGGTTGAAACCCATAGGCATGACAACCATGAAGGCTTCTACGGAATCGGGACGGGGAACTATGCTTTTTTCTCTGAATTCCTTAGGGGTGAGACCTTCGGCGATGCAAGTTTTCCAAAAAAGGTTCGCCATTTCGAAGTAAGGTTTTGGGTCGTCCACCAAGGGCTTGGTGATGCGAGTCAGAGTTTCAGGCGAAATTTTGGAGTGTTGAACGATCTCGCGACCCGCTTGCACGGTGGCCTGAAGAATGTGATCGGCCTCCTCCATTAAATAGGGGCTGTTCATGCCTTCGGCCATCGGGCGATAGATCTCAGCGGCGAGGATCCCGTGGCGGCCGAAAATAAAATTCGCCCATGACGAGAGTTGGGCAAAGACCGAGATTTCAGGAAATCCCGCTACCGACAGAAAGACAACCTTGGGATGATTAAACCTTACAGGATGGCTTGTCTCTCCGCCACGATCCTTTAGATAGGGTTCCAGGAAGGGTAGAGTCCGCTCGATGAAGGCTTTCATGGTGGCGTTCAGGGTGAAGTGATAGAGAGGCGTGGCATAGATCACGAGGTCCGAATCCCGCCATTTGGGGAAGAGTTCATTGGTCATGTCGTCTTTGTGGACACAGACTCCTGGTGTTTTGGTCCAGCAGGTAAAACATCCGATGCAGTGCTTCACCCTTTTCTTTCTCAGATCCACGACTTCCACTCCAGCACCTGCTTCACGCATTCCTTTCACCAGGTGAGTCAGCATGAGTTCCGTTTTGCTCTCACCGTCTCCTCTGGGGCTTGAATTCAAGGCAAGGACTTTCATTCTTTGTTCCTTTCCGGGAGTGGGTATTTTTGAACGTGCCCATTCCTGTGTGGATTTTTTTTGCTGAAGAACAGGTTCAGCGGATTTCTCTTGTTCCGTCCACTCTGAGGCCATTTTCTTCTGCTCTGCCAGGGAAGGGAGCCCCAGCCTCTTGAGGTACCCATTCGGGAAACGGAGATTGAAGGGGAGGCCGAAACCGAGTATCAGCCCGAGAGGGATGAAGGCACGGGTGATGACTGAGGGATAAAGACTGAAGACGATGCAAAGAGCGAAAACAGCGGCCCAGACATAAGTCATGATCAGGTTGATCTTTACAAAGATGGGGTTTCCCCAGAACATTTCCGGGGTGGATTTCTTCGCATAAAGATAAGTGAATGGGTCCAAACGAAAAAGGGGCGGGAAAAATGCAGCGGCGAAGAGGCAGACGTAGATTCCGGTCACCGGGTAGTTCTCAAAGAGCGCTGCGGCCGACTCAGGTACGAGACCCAGGGATAAGGTGACCGCAGCAAAGTAAGCGGCGACAGTCCAGTCAAAATAGCTGGGCCTGTCCCAACGACGGGCCAGCCAAATCACAAAGACGCAGCAGAGAAGCATGAGGCAAGCCACGTGGAAGAGAGCGTCAGGATTTTGCCCCATGGATGCCCATATTTTGAAGAAGGCAAGGGGTGGGAACGGTGCGATGTAAAGGAAGATTTGTCGTGCTTTACTCAAAAAACGACTCCATGCCCCAAAGCCTAAGAAATGGATTTCAACTCACGGAGGAATCGCTCCATGTCTTCCTGGGTTCCTATGGTGATTCTGACGAAGTCGCGAGCTTTCTCTCCATCGAAGTGGCGGACAAGGATCCCTCTTCCCTTGAGTTTCAGATAAATCTCCTTCCCGGGGACTCCCTCTTTGCGGGCAAACACGAAGTTCGCTTTGGAAGGGAGCACGGTCCAACCGAGCTTTCCAAGGTTCGAAGAAAAACTTTCTCTCACAGAGACAATCTTGTTATTGATCGATCGATAATAGGATTCATCGGAGAGGGCGATTTCACCGATTCTCTGAGTGAGGGTGCTCACCGTATAAGAGTTGAAGGAGTCCTTCACCGTGACGAGAGCTTCAATCAGTTCTTTGGCGGCCATCACGAACCCGAGCCTGACCCCTGCGAGGGAGAAACTCTTGGAAAAGGTCCTCACGATCAACAGATTCTTGTGGTCGCGGAGCAGAGGGACCGCGCTCTCTCCGCCGAACGCAATATACGCTTCATCGATGAGAACAGGTTTTTCGGGAGGGTAGTTCTCCAAGAGATAGAGGATGTCTTTGGGGGGCAAATAGGTGCCTGTCGGGGCGTTGGGGTTAGCAAAGACGAGCCCGCAGGAGTATTTTCTTTTCACGAATTCCTCGACAGGGATGGCCAGGTCTCCGGTAAGGGGAATTTTTTCGTATGCGATTCCGTAGTAGTCGCAGTAGACAGGGTAGAAGCTGTAGGTCACTTCGGGAAAAAGGAGCTTTCCATTAAGGCTGTCGAAGAAAGCATAAAAGCAAAAGGAAAGGGCCTCATCCGAACCATTGCTCACAAAGACCTGCTCTTTCTTTAGTCCGTACGTTTCCCCGATTTTTTCACGCAGCTTGATCGCCGCCGGGTCAGGGTAGAGTCTCAACCTGTCAGGGTCAAGGCTTCCAAGGAACTTCTTCACTTGCGGGGAAGGGGGGTAAGGATTCTCATTGGTGTTGAGCTTCAGGTATTTCCTGTCCTGAGGCTGTTCACCGGGAACATAGGGTTTTAGTTTTTTCATCCTTTCCGCAAGGTTCATCATCAGGTCTCCAAAGAAATGAGCATAGAGCAAAGAGCAAGGAGTAAGATAGCAAAAAACTGCGTCTCGCCACCGGGCCGGCTACCCTCTCCAGTTTTGAATTATAGGGTATTTGTTGCGGCATTGCAAAACACGTCAAAGGTGCCGGGGGGATTTATAGGACAAATGAGGGGAAGTTGAAAAGGGGGAATTTATGATTACATTAGGGCGCTTATGAAAGGTGCAGTCACCTATGCACCACACAGAATCGGACGGCCGTTTTGTGCCGGCAATGAGTTCGGGCGGTGTCAGGAGGAAAAGATCATGCCCAAACAAGTCCTGGAACTTCCATTCAGCGAGCTTCGGGGTTATGTGGATGAAGCCTCTCTGCCTTTTGATCACACGGGTTTGTTGGAGGTGCCGAAGGAAAAGATCCTCGGTCAGGAAAGGGCCGGCGATGCGATCAAGTTCGGCATGGGAATGAAATCAAGCGGCTATCACATTTTCATTGCGGGACCTTCAAAAGCCGGCCTCACGTACGCTGCAAGGACCTACATCGAGGAACAGGCCAAGCAAGAACCCACGCCGCCTGATTGGTGCTATGTTCACAACTTCAAGGAGCCGGACAAGCCGAAGAGCATCAGGTTGTCCGCAGGCAGGGGCAGAGAACTCAAGAAGGACACACAGGAACTGATCGAGGCGGTGCAGAAGAGAATTTCGGAAGTATTTGAAAGTGATGAGACCAGCGCAAAAGAGGCTGAGGTGCGCAAGGTGTTCGAGAAAAACCGTCGAGAGGTCATCGACGAACTCTCCCGCCTGGCCAAAGATGAGGGGTTTATGCTTCAGGTCTCACAAGTAGGAATGATGATCATCCCTGCGACCAAGGAAGGCATCCCCATGAGCCAGGAAAAACTGGCAGAGTTGAGCGAGGAAGAAAAGCGTGACCTAAGGGAAAAAAGCGATCGCCTCCAGGAGAGAATGAAAGAGGGGGTCAAGAAGATCCGGGAGGAGGAGGCGAGGTTTAAGGAAGAGCATCGCCGCCTCGAAAGCGACCTGGCTCTTTCTGTGGTCAGCCAGATCATGGAGCCTTATCTCAACAAGTTCAAGGAAGAATCCTTTGTCCTTGAATATCTGAGAGCGGTCCAAGGCGACATTCTGGAGAACATCGCCGAGTTTCGCAAAAAAGAGGAAGTCCAGCAACCTCAGGTTCCTCAGTTTCAAGTGCCTCAAAGGGACGGCATTTTCAGGAAATACACAGTCAATGTGTTTATTGATAACTCGGAGACCCAAGGCGCACCGGTGCTCATAGAATCCAACCCCATCTATCCCAATCTTTTCGGGACCATTGAACGGCAGGTCTGGTTTGGGGCCCTGGTCACGGATTTCACGATGGTGAAACCGGGGGTGCTCCACAAAGCCAACGGGGGCTACCTGATTATGAGGGCTCTCGATCTTCTGAAGCACTGGCTTTCGTGGGAAGCGCTCAAAAGGGCTCTCAGGGATGAAGAGATCCGGATCGAGGATCTCGGGGAACTCTACGGCCTTTTCAGCACGCGAACCATCCGGCCTGAGGCAATTCCGCTCAATATCAAAATCGTGCTCACAGGCGATCCTTATCTTTTTGAGCTTCTTCACGTCTACGACGATCGGTTTCCAAAGCTTTTCAAAGTGAAAGCTCACATGGATGACCGCGTAGATCGCAAGCAGGAAACCATGGTGAAGTCCGCGCAAATGATCGGGAACCTGTGTCGGGAAGAGAAGTTGCGACACCTGGATCGGAGCGGAGTGGCAAGGGTCCTGGAATACAGCATGGAGCGGACAGAAGACAGGGACAAACTGACATTGGAGCTCGGCGACATCAGCGACCTGATCAAAGAGGCGAACTATTATGCGGACTTGGAGCGGTCCGAGTTCATCCGAAGAGAACATGTTGAGAAAGCCATTGGGAAACGGCTCTTCCGCTCCAACCTGTTGGAGGAGAGAATCAGAGAGCTCATTGAAAAAGACATTTTTTGGGTGGAAACCGAGGGCGCTAAGGTGGGGCAGATCAACGGGCTTTCGATTCTCTGGACAGGCGATCATGAGTTCGGCAAGCCGAACCGCATCACGGCCACCGTTTCTGTGGGTAGGGAAGGGGTGGTGGCCATTGAACGGGAATCCAAAATGAGCGGAAACCTGCACACCAAAGGCGTGATGATTCTCACGGGTTTCCTCAAGGAGCGCTTCGCCCACAACAAACCCCTTTCCTTGTCCGCAACCCTTACCTTTGAGCAGAGCTACGGGATGGTGGAAGGGGACAGCGCGTCGAGCACCGAGCTTTATGCATTGCTGAGCGCCCTGGGAGGGATCCCCATTCAACAGGGGATTGCAGTGACCGGTTCCGTCAGCCAGAAGGGAGAAATTCAACCTGTGGGAGGCGTGACCAGAAAAGTTGAAGCGTTTTTTGATATTTGCAAATACAAAGGACTCACGGGTCATCAAGGGGTGATGATTCCCGCGAAGAACATCCGGAACCTCATGCTCAAGCAAGAAGTCATCGATGCGGTCAAGGAGGGTAAGTTCCACATCTGGGCCATTTCTACGATCGAAGAGGGCATTGAGATTCTAACGGGCAAGGAAGCGGGAACGCAGCAGGCCGATGGGCCCTATCCGGTAGGAACTTTTTTCAGAAGGGTGGATGAGCGTCTCGTGGAGCTTGGGGAAATCGTCAGGAAGTTCGGCAAAGAGTCTGAGGAAGGATCAGGGGGAATTCATGGCAGAGAACGGTCAAATGGTCTTGATTCGTGAGGTATTTATTGAATCGGATCCCAACAGGGGGAACATGGTCATTTTGAAGGAGCGACCTGAGGATGAGCGCTTTTTCCTCATGTTCGTGGGCGACTTGGAATTCACGGCGATTGCGAAGGAAAAAGGGATGGTGGAACCTAAGCGTCCTCTGACGCATGATCTGTATCTGAGCATCCTCCGGCAGCTTCAAATCGAGTTCCTGCGGGTGGAGATCCATGAAATGCGGGAGGAGACCTACCATGCCAGCGTTTTCTTCAAGTGGAACGGGACGGAGTCGACCGTGGACAGCCGCCCCAGCGATGCGGTAGCCCTTGCCCTCAATCGGAAGATTCCCATTCTCGTCAAACAGAGCCTCTTCAGGAGAAAACCCACGCCCGAAGAGATCAAAGAATTCGAAGGGCTTGTGAAGATGGTCAGGTTTTGATTTTGCGAAAAGGAGGGGGCGTGTACCATCCTGCCACGGACGGAGCAGGGGGAAACGGGGCCAAGGCGTTCCAATGCAGCGCCTGCGGCGGTTTGATCACGCACTCGGACCGGCTCATCCCCTTTGGAGGGAAAAACCGGCATATTTTCGTTAACCCTGCAGGCGTGGAATGCGATTTCCACACTTTCACGGCTTGTCAAGGCGCAATTGCCTTCGGAGAACCAACCGAAGAGCACAGCTGGTTTTCAGGATACTCATGGCGCATGGCTTTCTGCCGACAGTGTGGCCAGCATCTGGGCTGGTACTACGAAGGGGTGACGTCATCCAGACGGCCGCTGGGGTTCTGGGGGCTGCTGGTCTCACGTATCGTCATCCAGTAGAACGCGAAGAGCCTTCTGCTGTGTTTGGCAAGAAGAGAGGAACCGTCATTGCCGATGATGAATATGGGGGACGCCCTTAAGCAACTCACCAGCGTTCAACTCAGCGGTAGATTCTCCTCAAGCCATCAGCCCTTTACCTTTTCCGATTTATCCCGTATATGCTGTTATCCTGTCCGATAAATGAGAAAAGGAGATGGAAAAACGAATGGGACTTCTGATCATAGACGAAACCAAGTGCAAGAAGGACGGCATCTGCGCCCGTGAATGCCCCATGGTCATCATCAAGCTCAAGGACGGAGACGGGTTTCCGGAAATGGTCCAGGGCGGGGAAATCATCTGCAACAGCTGTGGCCACTGTGTCGCCGTCTGCCCTAACGGTGCGCTCTCCCATGCCAGCGTGCCCATCGAGAAAAGCCCGTTGATCGAGAAGGGACTGGGGATCAGCGAGGACCAGGCCGTGCAGTTCCTCCGCTCCCGCCGCTCCGTGCGCTTCTTCAAGAAGCAGCCCGTGGAAAAGCAGAAGCTCCAGCGACTGATCGAGATCGCCCGCTACGCCCCATCCGGCGGGAACGTCCAGCTGGTGGAGTGGATCGTTTTCACAGATGCGGAAAGGATCAAGGAGATCGCGCGACTGACCGTGGAATGGGTGCGCAAGCTCGTGGCAGAGGCCCCTCAAGGGGTCCCGCCTTACCTTCCAATGATGGTCGGTGCCTGGGACATGGGATACAATTCCGTGACATGGAGCGCGCCGGCGCTGATCGTGGCATCCGCGCCCAAGCAGGCGAACACCGGCATGGTGGACGTGTCCCTGGCACTCGCCTACCTGGACCTGGCGGCCCAGAAAATCGGGCTTGGGACCTGCTGGGCCGGCGTGGTCGAAGCCGCACTGCAGGGATCCGCCGAGGTCAGGAAGTCGGTGGGCCTCCCGGCCGGGCACCCGTATCACTTTCCCATGATGGTCGGCTATCCAAAGCGGAAATACAGCCGCCTGCCCGAGCGCAAGGCACCCAAAATCAGCTGGAAATAAACGCGGACAAAAAGGGGTGCGCGGCATCACCATCGTGACGGCCGAATTCGCAAGAGGAACGATTCAACCCAGTCAAATACGTCCCTCACGCCGGACCCTGTAGACGGGGGACCCTTATGGAACTGAGCTCGCGTTTTGTCGGCACACCGCTGAAGGACTACCATACGGAGATCACCTGGCGTCAGACCATGAACTTCGCAGCGGCTCTTGACGACAACAACGACTGTTATGTGGATGATGAGCGGGAGGGAGGGATTATCGCGCCTCCCATGTTCAGCGTTGCCGTGACCTGGCGCATCCTTGAGCGGATATGGGAGTACATTGAAGCGAAGGAATTTCCCATGGAAGTCCTGGTGACACAGGTCCACCACACGGAAAACCTCGAATTTCATCGCCCCTTAAGACCCGGCGACCGGTTGACGGTGAAAGGGCAGGTTGCGGCCATTCTCCCGCACAGGGCCGGCACAAGGGTCGTCATACGTTTTGCGGCCCTGGACGAAGCTCACGAGCCGGTTTTCACAGAGCACATCGGTGCCCTGATGCGAGGCGTGAAATGCTCCGATGACGGCTTGTGCCTGAACCGGCTCCCCGAAGGGCCCCTTGCCGAAGAGGGAGTAGAACCCCTCTGGGAAAGCCGGATCCCCATAGACCCGTTACGTCCGCACATCTACGACGGGTGCACGGGTATTGTATTCCCGATTCACACGTCGAGAGCCTTCGCCCGTCAGGTGGGCCTGCCGGGCAACATCCTGCAGGGCACGGCCACACTCGCCTTTGCGGTGCGCGAGCTCATCAACAGGGAGGCCGGAGGGGACCCGCTCGCCCTCAAGTCCGTCTTCTGCCGCTTCACCGGAATGGTGTCACCGGGAACCGTGATCAGGGTGCAGCTTGTCGGCAAAAGCGGGAAGCACGACGCCACGAACCTTCACTTCATTGTGCTCAACCAGGAAGGGCAAAGAGCCATCAGCGGCGGCTACGCCCTTGTGAAGAAGGAATAATCCGTTCACCTGCAGGCTTTGAGAACAGGAGGGTTTATGGAC
>Ga0316603_10000543_pt1 | contig 19148 bp, 7 predicted proteins | sample OWC_soil_day10_n_FD_207649 | JGI IMG/M metagenome (GOLD analysis project Ga0316603, IMG submission 207649) | Wetland soil microbial communities from Old Woman Creek delta, Ohio, United States - OWC_soil_day10_noCT | ecosystem: Environmental > Terrestrial > Soil > Wetlands | place: USA: Ohio... | reverse complement strand
ACGGCACTGCCGGTGCGGAACGGCCCCATCGAAGACCTTCGCATTACCTCCTCGTGCTCCGATGAAAAGGGGAACATATGGTTCGGCACATTTGAGGGAGGGATCCTTACCTGTTCCGTCGGCAGCGACCAGATCGGCAGACTGAACGACGAACAGGGGCGCAATCCCCGATTGAAAAGCAAACGCATCCGCTCGTTGCTCCTTGATCCTGCAGGCACGCTCTGGATAGGAACACAAGATGCAGGTATCATCCTGCTCAACCCGCGGTCCGGGGATGTCTCTGTTCTCGCACGGGGTGATCAATCAGGACTGAGCAGCAACGCGATTCTTGCGCTGTACCGCGATCGTACCTCCGGCGTGTGGATCGGGACCGATGGCGGAGGTGTGAACCATTACGACCCGTTCCGCTACAAATTCTTGCATGTGCAGCACGTGCCCGGTGATCCCCGGACGTTGAGCAGCGCGCAGGTGCGCGCTGTGTGTGAGGATGCTTTGGGACGAGTATGGGTGGGATTGCTGGGCTCTGGCGTTGACTGCGTCGACATGAAATCGGGTGACATCCGGCACTTTCGCCATCAACCGGGCCGTCTGAACGTGCTTTCATCCGACGCGGTCCTGGCAATGGTGAATGATCGCCGCGGTCATCTTTGGATCGGCACGGACGGGGGTGGGATCGACCGGTACGACCCCGGGCGCCGGATCATGAAGAATCTGCGGATTGCGCGTGACAGTCTGGACACGATCGGACCGGACTATGTCATGGCGTTGCTTGAAGCCCGTGATGGATCCGTCTGGGCAGGGACCATGGGCGGCGGGCTCGCACATCTCAATGCGAACGGAGTGACACTCGGCAGGTACGTCCGGAGAGCAGCGGGTACGCCCGATCAGCTGAGCGGAAACTACATCTACGCCTTGTTGGAAGACCGGGCCGGCCGGATCTGGGTCGGCACCTGGGGTGCCGGTATCAGCGTGCTGAATCCTCGAACCGGCGCGATACACTCGTATCGGAATAACCCCGACGATCCGCGATCCCTTTCGTACAACACCATCCTCTCGTTCTATCAGGATGCGCGGGGCACCATGTGGATCGGCACTGCAGGGGGTGGACTCGATGCTCTCGATTCCACAAGCGGCGTTTTCGACCACTGGACTGAACAGCGCGGTCTGCCAAACGACGTTGTCTACGGTATACTGCCAGACGACAGCGGAGGCCTATGGTTGAGCACAAATCGCGGAGTCTGCCGTCTTGATGTCGCATCCAGAACCTTTGCCACGTACGATCAAAGTGATGGCCTGCAGAGTCTGGAATTCAACCAGGGGGCCTACCACCGCGGGGCCTCAGGCAGATTCTACTTTGGTGGCATCAATGGCCTCTCTGTGTTCCGTCCGGACCGGCTCGCGCGCGATACCGTGCCCCCTCCCGTTCTGATCACACAGTGCAGGGTCTTCGATGATCCGTTCCCCCTTCCGTCCGATAACGAAGATCTGATCCTCACGCACGCTCAGAATTTCTTTTCCTTCGAGTTTGCTGCACTCGATTTCACCAATCCGGAAAAGAACGCATACCGGTTCATCCTTGAAGGGTTCGATCAGGAATGGATTTCGAGCGGGACCCGGAATTACGCATCGTACACGAATCTCCCTGCCGGGGAGTATATCTTCAGGGTGCAGGGGAGCAATGGCGATGGGGTCTGGAACCGGACGGGCGCCGTACTGCCTGTCCGGGTGACACCCGCGTTCTGGGAGACTCTCTGGTTCCGCGGATTTGCCTTTGCGCTCCTCCTCGGGATTGGCTTCTCCTACTATCGCAGCCGTATGCGACGACTGGAACGGGAGAAGGCGCTCCAGACGAATCTCTCACGGACTCTGAACGAATTCCAGGAGACAGAGCGGAGGCGCATCGCAGGAGAGTTACACGACAGTCTGGGTCAGAATCTCCTTACCATACAAAACGCCGTGACCAGGCTTGGAGCCGCACTTCCAGTTGACGCCGAGAGCCGGCGGCATGAGACCGGAGAGATCGCGGACATCGTCCAGCAAACCATTGAAGAAGTCAGGGAGATATCTGCCGATCTTCATCCGCACATGCTCGACCGGCTCGGCCTGACGACGACTATCGAAGCGACGGTCAGAAAATGTGCCAAGGCGGCAGGCATCCGGATTACTGCACGTGTCGAGAATGTCGACCGCACATTCTCTCCTGTTGAGGAGATCAATCTCTTCAGAATCGTCCAGGAGGCGCTCAATAATGTGGTGAAGCATTCAGGTGCCTCTGAATGTGCGGTGATCATCCGCAAGACCCCGCCCGTATGTGAAATACGGGTCGAAGATGATGGTTGCGGATTTACCGTCACGCCGGACGGCACCGCTGCAATGGGCCGGAGCGGGTTCGGCATGATCAGCATGGCAGAGCGGGTGCGGCTCCTGAACGGCCACATGGCTATTACGAGCGCTCCCGGGAATGGCACACGACTGGTGTTCACGTTTCCCCTCCCCGGAGAACAGGCATGACACCCGTGCCGCGGGAACTCATCATCGCCGATGACCATCCCATTTTTCGCAAGGGCCTCGTACAGGTGCTGCGCGAGACGGGTGAGTTTCTCATCGTCGGCGAGGCAGATGATGGAAATGCGGCGTTGCTTCTCCTGGAGCAATTGCATCCGCCGCTGGCCCTCGTGGATATCAACATGCCGGGGATGGATGGACTGGAGCTGATCCGCACAGCCCGCTCACGTGGGCTCAAAACCATCTTCGTTGTTCTTACGATGTACAGGGATGAGGAGTATTTGCGCGAAGCCCTCGCGCTGGGCGTGCGGGGGTATCTGCTGAAAGAGAGCGCAGGCACGGATCTCGTCAACTGTCTGCGGACGGTCGCAAGCGGGATTCCGTATGTGAGCCCGGCATTTTCGGGCTTTCTCCTTTCCACTCAGGGAGGAGGGAAGGGGTGCACAAACGCTGGCGTCGGCATTGAAGCGTTGAGCATTACGGAACGCCGGATCCTCCGCCTGGTGGCGGCGAACAAGACCAGCAAGGAGATTGCGGACGAACTTCATATCAGCTACCGGACCGTCAACAACCACCGGGCCCATATGTGCGAAAAGCTGCAACTGGAAGGCCCGCATCGCCTCCTCCAATTCGCAATAGAACACAAGGCCAGGCTCTAGTACACCTGCCATTCCCCCCCCTCGAGCGGCATGAGCACAAGTACTCATGCACTCCGGTAGCATCTCTCCATTGTCTCTTGTGTCCGCGAGTTAGATCTTCGATCCAGACAACAGTCAACCCTCTCAGTTTGACGAACAGGACAAGCCAGGTGGAGACAAGGCTGCTTCAGGACGCACTCTGGCCGCCCGCCGTTCATGTCATCATCGAACTTGTGGCGGCCTTTGTCATCGGGATGGGCATCGCAAAGGCGGTTCAACATGTCGCTCTCCGATTGAAGAGAACGATCCATAAAGGCCAGCGTGCTGAAAGCCACCGTGCACGCTAAACCTCATACCGGTACGACACGACAGGTTCATGAAAATCTCGGATAGAGTGAGACAAATGAAACAGAAAGAGAGGCTACCATGAAGAGTTCCGGAGCTGTGCTCGTTGCATTGAGTCTGATGCTGGCTGTCTGCCTGCCTGTGATTACCCGTGCAGACTTCCCGGTCTACAAGGCCGCGGGGCGCGACCGCAACCCGGCCGTGGCCTACAATTCTCAGAGCCATGAGTATCTCGTGATTTGGATCCAGTCAGAACCCTCAGCGATGGGACCACTCTTGGGGCAACGGCTCTCAGAATCAGGGAGTCTGCTAGGCAGTGCATTCACCATCGAGAATTTCGTGTCCGGGACTGCCTCGGTTGCCTATAATCCCGCGCAGAACGAATTTTTTGTCGCCTACGAGTATGGCATTGCTCCGGACATCGGAATTTCCGGGCAACGAGTGAGCGCATCCGGGACGGAGACCGGTTCCCGGGTCACGTTGATGGGCATTGGCAAGCGGCCGAAGCTGCTGTACAATTCGCTCTCGGGCAATTATCTGCTTCTGGGTCTCAACGGCGATCTCTATTCACGTAAAATTGGGGCTGACGGGCAGCCGCTGGCTGCGGCACAGAACATCACCAATGATCCCGGAGTGTCGTACTCCAAGTACGCTGCGGCGTACGCACCCGTGACATCTTCTGAAACGCCCTATGGCCGTTACCTCGTGGCGAAATATCCCGTCGCCTTGATGATGCTGGATAGCGACGGCAAACCGCTGAACACACTCTACAATCCGCAACAGGGTTACTATCTGGCCTCCGTGCCGATGAGCACAGGATCAACGGTTGGCGGCGAATATCACGTTGATATCGCTTACGGTGATACGTCCGGCTATAGCATGTGGGGGAAAGCTTTCCTGGTCGTGTGGTCGGACCATAACAACATGTGGAGCGGCAGCGAATGGACAGGCATATGGGGGAGCTATGTCGATGCCGCAAAGATCGACTACAAGACCACGGACGCCGTCCAGGATCACGCCTTTCCGATCTCATACATTCCAAAACATTGGGCCTACTCAACGTATGCCGAAACATGGCGTCCTGTTGCAGCGTTCAATCCTGTTTCACGGAAGTTCCATGTGGCCTGGCGCGAAACGCCAGGTCCCGAAGCAGAAAACGACACCAAAGTAGATCACATCCGATCTCACAGCGGGTTCTTCAGTGCTCCCCCGGTCTCCAACGTGGTCCTGTCGGCAGTCGGGGGGAACGAGAATCCCGGAGATCCCGCAATTGCCGCCTCCACGACGAAGTCCCGGATATGCGTTGTCTGGGATGACCAGCGCAATCTGCATGGGACCGATCATGACATTTACGGATGCGTCCACCCCTTGTCATTTCAGATCAGCACACACCTCGGTCAGAATACAGTGGTGGACCTGGGATTCGGGAGCATGCTTACGTTTTCTCAGATCACCGGTGCGGGACTGACAACGGTCGAACCTTCCGAGATGGGCACAACGCCACCCTCGGGTCAGAAGCTCATCCCACTGACGATCGGCGGGAAATCCCTGACGATTACCACAACAGCGACATTCCAGGGCAATGTGACGATTCGGCTGCAGTATGACGATTCCGGCATGTCCCTGGCCGACGAGAACGCGACTACGCTGCGAAGGTATGATGCCGGAAGTGGAGTCTGGACCGATATCACTTCGTCGCGTGATGTCGACGCCAATTACGTGTATGGCACAACCTCGCATTTCTCAGATCTGGGGGTTATGATCCCCGCGGTGTCGCCGTCAATGATCTGGGTGGTCAACACCGCGGACACCGGTCCGGGCTCTCTTCGCCAGGCTATCGCAGATGCCAATACGCACAGCGGGGCGGATACAATCCTGTTTGCCATTCCATTGACAGATCCGGGATACAAACCATCGCCTGGAGTCTGGCAGATCAAGCCTGCTTCACCGCTGCCTGCGTTTACTGACGCCGGGACATACATCGAGGGCCTGAGCCAGACCGTCCTGATCGGTGATAAGAATCCGAGCGGTCCGGAAATCCTGATCGATGGTGCACTGGCCGGAGCCACGGCCAACGGCCTGACGATCAGATCGGCATTGAACCGGATCGGAGGGCTCTGCATTACGGGCTTCACCATGAACGGGATCTACATTGAAGGGCCCATGGCCGACGGGAACATTATCGCGCGGTGTTACATCGGCGTCACTCCCGATGCGTCTGCCAAAGCGACGAATTCCAAGGCCGGGATATGGATCGTGAATTCGGCATTGAACGCGATAGGATGGCTTGACACCGCCTCGGCGAACATTATCGGAGGAAACGTCGTGGCGGGAGTGGTTATAGGCGGGCCGAACGCACGGTTCAACGTCGTTGCTGCCAACTGCATCGGGACCGATTTCACGCACAAGGTGAATCTCGGAAACGAGTACGTCGGTGTGGTCTTTACTGAGGGGGCATCGGACAACTCGGTCACAGGATTTGACTTTCCCCTCAATGTCGTCATCATGAACAATCCTGCTGCTGGCATTGCCGTCGGGGGAGCAGGGACCGTCCGCAACTTCCTGGGAGCCGGCTGCATCACAAACAACGGGGGGAAAGGGATCTTCCTGGCGATTGGAGGCAACGATAGCATGGCGGCGCCTGTGATCACGACGGTGACATCATCGTTTGTCAAAGGCACTGCTCTTCCCCGGAGCATGGTCATCCTGTACAATGACCCCAGCAATGAAGGTGCAGAGTACTTTGCCACAGTCTATGCTGATGGGGGGGGGAACTTCCAGTGGAACGGGAGTGCTAAAGGTCCACATGTGACGGCAATCGCAGTGGATACAACAGCAGGAGCTACCTTCCACAACACGTCGGCGTTCAGTGCGCCGTTCGTCGTCACTGCGGTTGAAACTCCGCCGGGCCCAGAGTTGCCTCAGGTGACCGCTCTGTATCAGAATTTCCCCAACCCGTTCAATCCGAGCACAACGATACGGTTCACCGTCGCACGCACGGCAGGTGCATCTGCGGCCGGCGGACCCGGGTTAGGTGCTAATGAGCTTGACGGTGTGCTGTCAGAGTGGGTGAGGATCGCAGTGTACGACTTGCTCGGGCGCGAGGTCGCGGTTCTCGTGAACGAGCGGAAGGTCCCTGGGAACTACTCGGTCATATGGAGCGCGGGGAATCTGGCAAGCGGCCAGTATTTCTGCCGGATGACTGTGGGTGATCCGTTGCGGAGTTCAGATCACGCATTCGCGCAGACGCGCGCGCTCTTGTTGCTGAGATGACGGGAAGTGTGTGCTGCCTGATCGTCCTGCATCTCGGCAGATTTGATGGGATGTAATCGCCTGTTGACTGCCTCACAGCCCTGGCAGGTCTGACGCGACGTGATCGCCCTCCGGCAGGCCTGCAGGTGCAGCATATGCGATGAGACGTGATCGCTTCTGACACTTTAACCACGTCTGAAAGTCCTTTCGTTTCTACACTCTCCGCATGAAATCCGCTTCCGTCAGACAGGGTGAGAGGATGTCCTCTCCCCCTGGCTCCCAGTCAAACGGACATCCTTTGTCGTTCTGGTAACAGTTCAGACTTCGCTTGATGACAAGTGCTTCAACCGGTAAGCAGGTCGAAGTCCCCGGAGCGGAAAGGCTGCTTTTAGCCATCTGATGTCCTTTGGTCAGAGTTCCTGGCTCCCGCCTCACCCTTTCTCGGTTGCACTGCCCGCATCTCTCTAAATCCATTAATTTCAAGGCATTTTCAGCTGGCAGCGCCTCCGCCCCCCTGGCATATCCTATGCGATGTCTGGCCGCGTGTAAGACAGGCAAAACGTGCAACCCGTGCAATTGAGGTGACAGGGTGAAGGGCAGGAAGACTGTGGCGGGCGTCGTCTGCTATTCATCGAAAGACCTCGCGCGCCTGTTCTCCGTAGATGAATCCACGATCCGCCGTTGGGCGGACTCCGGCAAGCTGAAGTGCTCCAGGACTCTCGGCCACCACCGGCGTTTCCCCATTGCTCTCGTCTCGGAGTTTGCCTCAACATACCACCTGGATGTCAACCTTCCGGGAAGTTCCCGCTCCGAGGAGTTAGAAGGATGAGGAGCGGACGTCAACATATCCCGGCTGCCGGTTCAAGCCACGAGCAGCGGCGAGACCTCCCACACGCGGCATGGATTCACTTCATCCTTGCTCTCATCATCGTCATGAGCGTTTCGTCTTCAGTGCACGCCGCCACAAGAACGTGGAGTGGCAACGCAAGCACTGTCTGGAGCAACACGGCGAATTGGGTTGGAGGAACCCGCCCTGCGACCAATGACGACGTCATCATTCCGGGTTCACGGTTGCGTTATCCGCTCATTGTTGCATCGGATGCAATCGTCGTAAGGAATCTCCTGGTCCAGTCGGGCGGAAGCATCACCCAATCGGGCGGTTCACTCTCGGTCTACAATTTTGACATGGACCCCGGGGGGAGTTACACGCAGTCTGCCGGACTTCTGAAGATCTGGCACGATTGGATGAGTGCAGGTACGTTCCTGTCCACTGCAGGAACAGTCGAATTTGCCGGAGACGCCAGTCCGGCCGCAACATTTGCCCTCGGGTCAGCGCAGTTCTACAACTTCGTCATAGACGATGGTGCAAATCCGCGGTTTGACAACAGGGTAGCCACGATCCGTGTGTCTGGGGATCTCACGAACTACAATGGCCGGCTCGACGTCGAGAACGAAGTGTCATTCCTTTTCAACGGAACCGGGAATCAGACGATCGAGAGTGAAGCAAGGCGCAAAGGAAGGACGATGGGGAGTGTGTTCGTTGACAAGTCGTCCGGGACACTGACGCTCTTGACAGATCTCTTTCTGGATGATGATCTGACGATTGTGAATGGCACAGTCGATCTGGGTGAGAACGAACTGCGGGGGCAGAATACCGGCATGCTAGCGATACAGAACGACGGCGTGCTTCGTGTGGGTGGCCCGTTCCCAACCAGGTTCCGCACCACGACGCTCAGCACTGCCAGCACTGTGGAGTACTACGGCACAGCCCAGCTTGTCGCCGGTGCCCCGGGGACTCCGGCCTACGGCAATCTTGTCCTGTCCGGTACAGGCGTCAAAACTCTCAGCGGCAATGTGTCTGTTGTCACGCTGCTCTCCATGCAGGATCGTGCAACCTTTGCCACCGGAGGATTCACGCTCGCCTACGGCACGGCGGCGGCACTCGAATACATGGGAAGTTCAGCGCAGAGCACTGGGCCGGAGTGCCTCCCGACAATGCTCACCGGGCGCACGGTCATCATCAACAATCCTTACGGCGTGACATTGAACAATCCGGTCACCACCGGGACGCTGCAGATGACTCAGGGGACGCTCTTCACGGGATCGAATACCGTGACCGTTACAGTCGACCGCACAGGCAACGGCCTGATCGTCGGAACAATCACGCGCACTCATGCTTTTGCACCGGGCATGTCCTATGCCTTTGAGAGCCCCTTCAGCACGCTGACGTTTGCTGGCGGTGGGACGTTGCCTGCTTCAGTGACAATGACTGTTGTTCTCACGGCACCCGCAACGAATGCGTCAATGGAGCCCATCGTCCGATACTATGACATCTCGCAGACCGGAGGTTCCGGGTATTCCTGCACGCTGCGGCTGCATTATGAGGATGCTGAGGTGATTGCTCCCAACTCTGAAACCTCTCCGCCGCTTCAGCTCTGGCGCAGAATCGCTACGGGTCCGGACGTGTGGGAAAACCGCGGTGCAAGCGGCAGCAGTACGTCGGAGAACTGGGTGGAAGTGGTGGGGCAGACGGACCTCGGGAGATGGACACTATCGAGTCGCACGCTTCCAGCCGTGCTGCTGACCATGGCTCAGAGCGATACCTACCCGTCTCCCGGGCAGGTCGTGACATACACCATCACCTACACGTGCACAAGTGGTGGAGCCGTTTCAACGGTCCTTATCACAGCGCCAATTCCTGCCAACACAACATACCTGGCGGAAAATGCCATGGTGAACGGTATTCCGAAGACCGACCAGGGAGGCGACGATGAGGTGACGGTTACCGGATCAGCCATTGCGATTAGTCTTGGAACGCTTCCTCCGGGAGCGACAGGTACGATCACATACAGTGTGACAGTCCAATGAAGCGAAGAGTCCACAACGAACAGCCAAGAAGTCAGATAGACAAGACAACTATGCACATCAACCCCACAACTCAATGGAGAAAACCATGAAGAATACCATGGTGGCCCTGGTCCTGGTGCTGATCTGTTTTGCCTCGCTTGAGGCCGGACAACAGGACAAAGGTATAGCTGTAGAGTTCAAGAACCTGACCGTACGTTGCTTTGGCGATCTAAAGCAGGCTGACGTCAGGTCCCATGCGTTTGTCGAGGCAGCTCTGGCATCAGGGAGCAAAGAACGGTTTGGCCTGGGCGGTATGGGTGCCGGTGAGAAGGTCTTTGAAATCCTTGACAAGAATGGGGCGGTCCTCAAGAGTCTTACGGGCGCGGATCTGTTTGGCGGAAAAGGAGGCAGCGCGTTCTCAGCAGGAAGTACCGAGCCGGGAGCACGCAGAATGATTCGGGTGTCTTCTGTCGACCTCCCGAACGGCAAAGTGCAGGTCATCCTGCGTGCGATTGCTGTGGGGGATCCGAAAGCGGATAAGTCCGGTCAGCATCTTGTCCTGACAACCGGACTCAAAGCAAATGCCGCCATGACGCTGGTGTTGCGGATGTCCATGAAGACCCTGGGAAATGTTGAGGCAGGCGAGCAGGGATTTGTCGTGATGCCGAAAGCCGGACCGGCTGCATTGAATGTAGCCGTCTCTCCGTCTGTGGCCACAGTCTCCGCTGGCAAAGGAAAAGTGGTCGTGACCAGCCCTTCGGTCACGCTTGACGGTGTGTCAGAATCGCCTGCGTTCTGGATGATCATCGACGGCGAAACTGGAGTTACTCCGGCGGCGGTCAAAGCAGCTTCCCTTAAGGCACTCCAGGAGAAGCATGGCAGTATGAAAGATCCGCAGCTTGTCGTCATAAGTGCCACGGACAAAGAAACCACCCAGCCGGGGGACACGGTCGCTTTTACGGTGACCTGCACCAACATCGGCGAATCGGGAGCCACGGATGTCACCCTGAGCAACCCTGTTCCCGACGGGATGACATATCTGGAAGGGAGTGCTACGTCATACGGATGTGTCGTAAGCATGGATCGGTCTGCCGCCGGAGTGAAGAAGCTCTCGTGGACATTCACAGATCCGGTTGAAGCCGGTGGGGAGCGGACGGTCAGTTTCAAGGCCCGTGTCCGGTGAGCAAGAGTCGCAGACATAGGATATGGACCTGTACGGCAGGCTTGCCTCGCGGTGATCTTGTCTCACCCCGCACTGACTTGAGCGTGCCGCGCGCCGGTCGCATTGTGCCACACGCTGATCCGGGTACACCACACACCGGTTTGACCGTCCCGCGCGGTCTATGGATAATCGTGACTGCGCTCGTGCTGCTTGCGGCCCTTCCGTGGAGTGCGCATGGAGCAGGGACGCCGGCCGGGACGGTGATTGCGCACCAGGCATCCGCCACGTACTCGTCACCGGGCTGGTCCTCCGCGGTAACGGTGTATTCCAATACGGTGAATGTCACAGTTGCACAGGTGGCCGTTGTCAACGTGACACCCCTGACGGCCGAAGGGGAATCGCACGTCGATGCGACTGTAGACTTTCCGCTGACGATAACAAATTCTGGCAACGGGACCGACCGGTTCACGGTGAGTGCCGTGTCTGCACTGGGCCTTCCTTCTGTCGTCTATTGGGACATGGATGGGAATGGGGTGCTCGCCAGTGAGGAGGTCGCTGCCGGGCCGATGGCAGAGACGAGAGATCTTCCCGCAGACTCCTCCCTCTCGTGCATAACGCGTGTCATCGTGCCTGCCGATGTGACATTCATCGGGCAAACGGACCCGCTCGTCGTGACGGTGGTGTCCGTCTTCGATAACGCAGCGAGCACGTGGGCGCACCGGTCGACCAGGATCATCGGGCCGGCCATGGAGGTGGTCAAGGGCGTCAATACACCGCTTGCACACGCGGGCGACCGGGTGACGTACAGCATTGTGTACAAGAACAGGGGAACGTCGGACGCGACTGGCATTTCGGTCGTTGACGTGCTTGATCCGAGACTTCGCTTCGTCGGTGGTGCACAAAGCCGTGAACCCGATCGCGTTGCCGGACAAGTGCTCACATGGCATCTGGACCCGGTGCAGGCAGGTCAGGAGGGGAGCGTCGAATTCTATGCAGAACTCGCTGCCACAGCGGTTCCCGGAGATGAGGTGCATAACAGCGCAGTGATGCAGTACGAGGACGGTCCTACCATCAGGATGGCAGAGAGTATCGAGTCGGGATTCATCACCATCCAGAGCGGCGGCACCGTGACCGTGGATATCGGCCCTCCGCACACCGAACTGGGGCAGCCCGGCGACACGATCCAGTGTTCGTTTGTCGTGACGAACACCGGAACCTTTGCGGAGGATTTCGAGCTTGCCGCCGAGTCTGCGCTTGGACTCGACTGGCTGCTGTATCAGGATCTGAATTCGAATTGGAAAACTGATCCCGGCGAGCGCGTTGCAAGAACTGGTGCCTTGCAGTCCGGCGGGGCCTTCACGTTCATTGCGCGCACAACGCTGCCGCGCGTTGCCGAAGACCTGACGCAGGACATCATGACGTTGCGCGCTCAATCGACATCCAACAGCAACAACGCAAAGGCAATCGTCAACACGACAACCATCGTCCTTCCGAGGATGATACTGGGAAAGCAGGCAACGGCTGCAGATCCACGGACCGGCCGCGAGATCCTCTTCACGATTACCTATGCCAACGAGGGAAACGGGCAGGCAGACGGCTTTGTCGTCAGTGATGCAATCCCGCCGAGCACGGCATTTGTGCCCGGAAGCGTGAGGCTGAATGGTGCGCTGCGAACCGAACAGGCAGACGGGGACGAAGCGACGCTTCAGGGTGGTGTGCTCAGTGTTCATGTCGGGACTGTCATGCCGGGAAGCCGGGGTGTCGTCGAGTTCCGTGTGCGAATTCTGTAAGCCGGCCGGGGCAATCCCCCGCAGCGGGAAGAGCAGAAGCCAGAGGCTGAAAACGACAACATCAACGAAGGAAGCGGACATGAAGGATCGAGAGGGGTTCGAATGGAAGCGGCAAGAGGTGCACAAAAGGCAAGAGCGGGAATCAATACGGTGAGGAAGAGAACAGTCAACGCAGCTCAACCATGTTCAACAACACGTCAGGGGAGACCCATGAAGTATGATTGTTTGCCGCCATAAGGCGGCATGCGGGTCCGTTGATGTCCGGACTCTGTGGAACAGATGTGTTCTACGTGATGCGGGATCAGGTGAGAGATGTTCACATGCAGCAACAACCACATACACAAGGAGGTATCATCATGAGTGCCTCAACACTGCTGAGAATTGGAAGCCTGCTGCTTCTTCTCAGTGTGGTAGCCGAGATGGGTTTTGCGGCCGGCACGCCCGCCGGAACGGCCATTTCGAACCAGGCAACGGTAACGTACACGGCCGGGTCGAACAACCGCACCGCAACATCCAATACTGTAACGTTGTATGTCGCCCACAAGGTCGTGGGCGTGTTTTCACCCGCTTCGCGGTCGGAGGGCGGGGTGGATAACGTCACGGTCTATTTCCCCGTCCAGTTCACCAATACGGGGAACCGTGCCGACAATTTCAATATCTCATTTAACAGCAGTGACCCGGACTTCACAGTAGCGATGATTGATGACGGGAACGCCAACGGGGTGTTTGACTCGGGTGAGCCCGTGATCACGGCAACGGCCGGCATGCTTGCGGATGCAACGAAGCACATGCTCGTTCGTGTCACCATCGCTGCGAATCAACCGGATAACATTCCTGTCACGATCACTGCAACGCTCAAGTCAACGGCTGCGGATGCCTCACCGATCGTGGTTGCCAACCCCGGAGCTGAATTCCAGTTCGTGCTGACGTACACGGTGCGGAAACCTGTGATCACGTTCACGTCCTCGCAGTCGGACGTGTCATCGGAGTCCAGCCGCATTCCGGGCGTCAATGTTACCTATACGATGAGTCTGGATAACACCAGTGCTTCGGCGTCGGGCATCGTGGGAGCGGCAACAGTGACATTTGTGGTGCATCCGCAGTTCCACTATGTCAGTTCCACGTTGGGCGGGACGCTCAGCCTTGCTGATGGAAACGGGAACGGCGGCACGGTCACGTGGACCATCGCCGCGGCCGACCTGGAAGCTGCAGACCCGGCGCTTTCATTCAATGTAATCGTGCAGCCGGAACAGGTCACAAACAACGGGACGGGTGTTACGGCCGGGACTCCTGTGTACGCCATGAATGCCGGGTTGGGCTTCCCGGCACGAGTGCAGTACAGCGACGGATCGAACACGTACACACTGGACAATGCCAATACACACACATTCAATGTTGGCAAGGCTTCAGGTGCTGTGCTCACGCAGGTGACCGCAGATGCGACGAGCGAGCCTGGTTATGCTGTGGAATACACCTATACACTGAAGAACACCGGCAACGCCACAGATGATTTCGCATTCACGCAGGCGAATGGCGGCGGAAGTCTCGATGTGGCGCACGTGTTCAGCTCAACAAGCGGCACTGCAACGCCCATCACGGGGTTGACCGCCGTCCCGCAGGGCAGCACGGTCACGTTCTACGTGCAGGTCACTATTCCAATAGCCGCGGCAGATGGAGAGACGATTGTCCGCAACCTCACCGCGACGACGCAGACGGCATCCCCGGTACCTCCTACAGGGGGCAGCACCAGTTCCACTGACGGAGTGATCACCACCGTAGCAGCTGCCACGGTGACCATTGTGGTTGATGGCGGGGCGAGCAGCATCGTCGGCGGTACCGATCTGAACGGCAAAGTGGTCCCGGGCACGGTCATGAACTGGACCGTTACGGTCACGAACGGCGGCAAAGCTGTGGCCAAGGACGTCACCGCGTCGAACCTGATCGCGCACCAGACGACGAACGTCATTGTTCCTGCAAGCCTGAACATCGATGCCGATGGGGACGGTACGTATGAACTGTCGGGTCTGTCGATTCCGTACAACGGTGCGACCATCATGGCCAATGAAGCGGGAGGGGTGCTGTCGGTGTACTTCGCATCGATTCCCGGAAACAACGCTGTGCGCAGGTACCAGTACAGAGTTGCTGTGCAGTAAGCATTGCGGATTGCCGTTGCAGACAACGGCCTCCGATGACCATGCGGATGCCGGGCGTTCGGCCTGAACGCCCGGTGTCCGCAGCATATAATGGAAATGAACCATAGTCAACGACATAGGACAGAGTTTTTCAGCATGCTTCTGCTGACCGCGGCCTTTGTCTGTGCCACGCTTCCCGGCATGGCACAGACGCCCGCGGGCACGAAGATACGCAACGAGGCGAAGGCAAGTTTCCGCTACACCAACGGCGACAGCGACTCGATCCGGTCAAACATGACGGAGACGATCACGCTGCAGCCACTTGTTGTGGCCAGCTCCCTGAACCTCGTGGCGTCGCCGCGGGCCATTCTCGGCAATGGTCAGGATACATCGTGGTTGAATGCCACAGTGCTTGACATTGCGGGCAGCCCCGTGCCCGACGGCACAAAAGTCTTCTTTGCTACGACGCGCGGCACATTCCCGGGACAGACCGACACGATCACTGCGTTGACGTGGAACGGGGTGGCGGCTGTTCCTCTGCGGAGCGACATCATCGCTTCCGGCGTCCTTACGGCCGGCGTCACTGCAACAACCGACGGAATGAACGGTGCTCCACTCACGGCATCGGCCGATGTATTCTTCCATCCCGGAGCACTCCAGGGAAGTGTGAGGTCCGCCCTGGATTTGCGAGATGTCCAAGGTGCCGTTGTTATCGTGCACGATTCCGGCAACAGCGAGGCGGGCCGTGACACAACGGACAGCGAGGGGGTTTTTGTTATCCCGATCAGCAGAGCGGGTGTGTACAGCCGCACTCTGCAGTATGTGACCCGATATGGCGACCGGATGGAGACCACTGCCCCGTTCGCTCTGGCAGCTCCCGCGCAAGGAGGAACCGCGGCGGCATCGTTGCTCAATGCGATTGGGGGCAGCATTGTAGACCGCTCAACGGGCAAACCGATCCGCGAGCCAGGCATTCCGGTGACGTTGAACCGGATCGGACAGACGGGAGCAACTCTGGGGAAGACGTCCGTCGCGGCAGGGAGTACCGATATCCGGGGCACGTTCGTGTTCGACAGTCTGGCTCCGGGAACGTACGAGATTCGCGTGGACCATCCACGATACGCGGGCTCCCTCATCGTCCAGGATACTCTGCCCGGGTCGTTCGCCGTTGAGGCAAATGTCAGTGCCGCAGAAATCGCCGCACTGGAACTGGTCAAGACCGCCAACAAACGGATTGCGGAACCCGGCGATGGCATCTTCTACACCATCGAAATCAGCAACAAGAGTCTGACAACTCCTATCACAAGCATTCGCGTCATTGATGACCTCCCGGTCGGGTTTGTCTATGCCTCGCTGAGCAGCAGGCTCGACCGAAGGGCCGTCGGCGAGCCGGTGGGGACAAGGACGCTGGTGTGGACGCTTCAGGATACGCTCGATGCCGGCGAAAACGTGCGGTTGACCTACGCGCTCACCATCGGTGCAGGAGCGCTGGACGGGCATGGCATCAACCGTGCCCGGGGTGCCGGCGTCGATCTCGCCGGCGATACAGTGCGATCAGGTGAGTCCTCAATCCAGGTCCTGGTACATCCGGGCGTCTTCACAGACCGCGGCATCATCATCGGAAAAGTCTTCGCCGATCTGAACGGCAACGGTATTCAGGAACAGGATGAATCCGGCATCACAGGGGTAGAGCTGTGGATGGAGGATGGGACACATATCGTGACGGGCGACGACGGCAAGTACTCGTTGCCGGAAGTGATGCCGGGTCAACATGTGATCAGGGTCGACCAGAGGACGCTGCCGAAATCTTCACAGCTTCTCGCCAGGGGGACGGAGTTTGCCGGGGACGGGTCTTCGAGATTTGTTCGCCTTGTGGAGGGAGGAATAGCGCGTGCGGATTTCTATGTCTCCTCGCCACTACTCAAGAAGAGCGAAAAGGCATCAGGGCTACGCGAGACAATCGAACTGGTCTCTCCCAAACCGATCGGGATCATACAAAAACCGCCGCCCGTCCGGACTCCCAGACCGGGGCCCGTTGTCATGAAGAACGATACAGATCGACCGCCTGATACGCGGCCTTCACGAGAATGACATGCACTGGATGTCACTTGACAGACATCGTCGGATATAGGTACTGAAAAAGTGCTGACATATCGGCACATACTGTCGGTATTCCTCCTTTGCGGGTTGATGCTGATGAGCGTCGGGCTTCACGCTCAGGTCGCCATCACGATTCCCGGAGAGGGCGAGATTAGCCCGTTCAGAAACCTGGCAGTCATCGGCACGGGAATCCCTAATCTTCCCGTCCGTCTGGATCTCAACGGCGTTCCGGTGGACTCCGGGAAGGTGAGACCGAACGGCATATTCGAGTTTCTCGGTGTACCCACCCCGGAGGGGCCTGTCACGTACCGGGTGAATCTCCTCATGCCCAGCGGGAGAATTCACACGGCGGAGCGGCACATCCATGTGCTCGGATCTCCGGATTCGATTGTCCTGGATATCCCGTCGGCGGACTATCCGGCTGACGGGCGAACGGTGATGCCGGTTCGGGCCGCGGTGCGCGACAAATGGTCTGTGGTGATTCCGGACGGGTATTTCATCACCGTCAATGCAGACAGCATGAGCATCGATGGGGAGGATGTTGATCCGCATGCACAGGGGCATCAGATCCGTCTCGTCGACGGAACAATTGCATTCGGGCTGAAGGCCGGGCGAGCGACAGGGCCATCCACAGTCACACTGACAACCAACAGCATCACACAGAAGGCGACGATGCATGGCCGGACACCGACCACGCCCCTCATGGTGGTCATCTCGGCGGACGCGACGGGCAAGTACCTGGACGGTCAGGGGTCGACTGCGGGCCTCGCGTCACCCGATGAGTTCACGACAGGCTTGCATGGCCAGACGAGGGTTGCCGGCATCGCCCGGGGGACTGTCTTCGACGACTATCTGATGACGCTTTCCATCGACACCGACCGCAGGTTGCAGGACCGCATTTTCAGAGATCTGGACCCGAACTCCCTCTACTCCATGTACGGCGACAACAGCATCGTGACATATGAAGCGCAGTCGACGTCTCCGCTCTATGTAAAGGTGGAACGGGATCAGTCGTATGCGCTCTTTGGCGATTACACAACGCTCGTTACCCGCAACGAATACTCCGCTTACAACCGGTCGTTCACAGGTGGGCGGGTTCATGCGGAGCAGAAAGCCTATGTCGTTGATCTGTTCGGAACTATCACCAACAGGAAGGTCGTCCAGGAAGAACTTCGCGGGCAGGGAATCTCCGGATACTACTACCTGCAGCAGAACAATGTCGTGACAGGGAGTGAACAGGTGCGGATTGAAGTGCGGGATCGATACCATTCGGAAGTTGTCATCACCAGATATGAAAAGGCACGGTACAGCGACTACGAGATCGACTACGTACAGGGGAGTCTCTACTTCAAACAACCGATCCCCGCTCTGGATGACCAGAACAACCCGGTGTACATCGTCGTCTCATACGAGGCCATTTCCAACGCATCCGATAACCTGGTCCTGGGTGGTGCGGCGGAACTGAAAGCCGTTGAGAACCTCACGCTGGGTGCTACGGCAATTGTGGAGAGCCGTACGCCGCAAAACTATGTTCTCTTCGGAGGCAACGCACGGTGGCAGGTGGAGCAATGGGGGACGGTGCAAGGAGAGATCGCACATTCGGGTGATGTCTTGACCAGCGGGAGTGCGTGGAAACTTGAAGCAGACGTGGCGCCGTACGGGCTCTTCTCGCTCAGGCCGTACTACCGGAAAGTAGAGTCCGGCTTCATCAATCCGACGCAATCCGGGTCGGGCCGCGAGATCGGCACGACCAAATATGGCGCTGCTCTGGGTGCAGAACTGGCCAAGGGAACGTCGGTGGATGCGGAGTTCTACCAGCAACACCAGTCGCAGGCCTCGCTCTCGACGGATCTTCAATCCGTATCGGGATCAGTACACCAGAAGATCGGTGACGTCGCCGATGTGTCGGTGAAGGTCGAAGATGTGAAGTACGACGGAGAGAATCCCGAAGCGGCTTCCCAGAACCTGAGTACGCACTCGACACTGCTGAGCAGTACAGTCCGGGCAACGCTTGCAGAGGGGCTGCGGGGGACGGTCGGGTACGAGCAGAATCTCCGCAAGGCCGAGAGGCAGACGCGTCCGAACGCCCTGACGCTCGGATTGGAGTACCAGTTGACAGAAGCGGTATCGGTGTACGGCCAGCAGAAATTCCAGGCCGAGGAGGGCCAGCTGACGACACTCGGGATCAACACCAAGGTCAATGATAACACTTCGGTGTACGGGAGGTATGAACTCGGAGGATCGATCAGCGGCGAGCGCAACGCGGCGACTATCGGATTGAAAAACTCGTGGAAGATCAGCGAAGAGATGACGGCAAATATCCTGTATGAGAAGACCAAGAACCTCTCGAAAAACATCGCAGAAGCGAGGACGCCGG
>Ga0316603_10000542_pt1 | contig 19149 bp, 16 predicted proteins | sample OWC_soil_day10_n_FD_207649 | JGI IMG/M metagenome (GOLD analysis project Ga0316603, IMG submission 207649) | Wetland soil microbial communities from Old Woman Creek delta, Ohio, United States - OWC_soil_day10_noCT | ecosystem: Environmental > Terrestrial > Soil > Wetlands | place: USA: Ohio... | reverse complement strand
GTTGGCGCGGATGAGGGGATAAGCTGACCAAAACGCCAGACGATGAAATGAAAATGGCGCGGAAAATCTGCGCCATTTTTTACGCCGGGAGCGGCGGGAAATTGGGTTTTTCTACAGCTTCAACGTGAAGGTAAGGGGCTGCGCTTTAGCGCAGTCCCAGCCCGAAGGGCGAACTTGACCGAAGGGTTAGGCTTTATGCGCATGTTTTCTTGTAAGCCCATCAAGATGAATCCTGCGTGCCTCTGCTTTTCTAGCAGCCTCTTTGCGCCGACAGGCCTTGCAACGAGTCGCGGTAGTCCAAACGTCCCCATGTGCTACCTCATACCACCACTTTTGTTGTGTGGCGCTCCAGACCTCTTCCTTTCCGCAGTCTTTACACGTGAAAGGTTTATCAACATAAAACTCTCGCTCCACAAAATCAGGGATGCTGTAGCTGTTGGTCGGTCTTAGGTTGGATGGGTTGACGAGAATCTGTCCCTCAAGTCGGCGCGCCCGCTCATCAATTGTTTTGGCGATAGAAGTGCCAAGCCTTTTCTCTGCTCGGTGAGCAGATATCTCAGATCTGCGCTGGCGGTTACTTTTCATAAACCTAACGAAAAGCGTTTATCCGCCGCCGAAAGCAGCCGGGAAGAGAGAAGAAGGACATAGCGGCGGATAAACCTCGTTGGACTAAAGCGCCGGAGTGGCGCAAGGGCTAATGGGGATTGTAAGGCGAAGCGCGCCGCCGTCAAGCGCATGGCATGAAGCAGGTAGGCCGCCCTCCCGCCGTCGCCCCCGATAACCGAACGCGACAGGATCAAAACCATCGCCCGGAAGCCCGAATGGACGCCGTCTTTCGCCCCCCTGCCGCCCTCGGGCAACAGCCTCCCCCGACCGCGCCCCGCGCCGCCCTGACCCTTCTGGCCTCACCCCCACCCTCATGGCGGCCCCCGCAAGGGCGGCATCGGCGCCGGCGATGGCGCCACCCCCGCCGTCGGCACAAAGCGTCCGCCGCAACACGGACACGCCTCCCACGCCTGGCGCTCCAGACGCGTCATGAACTGGGCCACCGACTCCACCACCACCGGATCAGGAGCCGGCGCCCCCAGAGCCTCCCGCGCCAAAGGCAAGCAACGCCCCTTCGCCGCCGGCCCCAGAATGCCGTAATGGCGGATGCGCTTGAACCCCCGCGGCAAGACATGCAGCAAGAAGCGCCCGATGAAACGATCAGCCGCCAGCGCCACGGTCCGCTTGCCCTTGTGCCCCGGTGTGCGCACCCGGAAACGCACCTCTTCTTCATCCACCCCGACGATGCGCTCATTGGAGATCGCCACCCGGTGGGTATAGCGCCCCAGATACTCCAGCACCTGGGCCGGCCCGCCCAAGGGCTGCTTGGCATACACCACCCACTCATGGGCATGGAGCCGGGTGAGTAGCGTCTGCCATTCAGCCTCCTCCAGCGCCGCGCCCAGGGGTGTGGCCCGTACCGCCGTCAGGGCCGCCACGAACTTGCCCCGGAACACCCGTGACAGGGCCTGGACCGGAAACAGAAAGCCACGCCGGCTGGCGACCCACTCGCCTGCCGCCGTTAGCGCCCCGCCCGCCATCAGGGCATGGAGATGGACATGCCGTCCCAGGTCTTGCTTCCAGGTATGCAGCACCAGGGAGAAGGCCGGGGCACCGCCGAGCCAACGCGGGTTGGCGGCAAACTCGGTGAGGGTGGCTGAAACGGCGCCGAAGAGCATCTCGTAGAGCGCGCGGGGGGCGAGGCCGATCAGGCGGTTCAGGTCGTGGGGTAGGGTAAACACCAGATGGAAGTACGGTACGGGCAAGAGTTCTTGCCGTCGTCGGGCGAGCCAGGCTTCCTTGGCGCGGGTTTGGCACTGGGGGCAATGGCGGTTGCGGCAGGAGTGGTAGAGGTGGCGGGTCGTGCCGCAGCGGTCGCAGGTGTCCACATGGCCGCCGAGGACGGCGGTGCGGCAGGCGACGATGGCGCGCCAGACCTTGGCCTGGGCCGGCGTCAGGTCATGGGTTGCCCGATAGGCGGGGCCGTGGCGACGCAGAATGTCGGCCAGACCCGTGGGGTGGCCCACGGCAGATCAGGAGCTGGGGCTGGGGAAGTCGAGCAGTTCGAGGGGCGAGGGGGTGCCGGTGAGACGGCTCTGGGCCAGGTGCAGGTAGCGCATGGTGGTGCTGATATGGCCGTGACCGAGGAGGCGTTGGATGGTGTGCAGGTCCACGCCGGATTCAAGGAGGTGGGTGGCGAAGCTGTGGCGCAGGGTGTGGATGCCGGCGGCGTGGGTGAGCTGGGCGGCATCGCAGGCGGCCCAGTAGATGCGTTGGGCGGTTTGGTCGCGCATCGGACCGTTGCCGCTCTTGTCGGGGAAGAGCCAGAGGCGGGGACGGACGGTCTGCCAATAGCGGCGTAGGGTGGCCAGCAGCTTGGGTGAGAGGAGCGTGTACCGATCCTTGCCGCCTTTGCCTTGGCGCACTTTGAGGCACATGCGGTCGGGGGCGGATTCGATGTCACCGACTTGGAGGGCGCAGACTTCGGATAGGCGCAGGCCGGCGCCGTAGGTGGTCATGAGCACGGTGCGGGCGCGCAAGGTGGTGCAGGCGTCGATCAGGCGAGTGATCTGGTCACGGGCGAGTACCACGGGTAGGCGCGAGGGGACTTTGGCCATGGGGATGTCGAGCCAAATCTTGGGTCGCCGCAAGACCTGACCAAAGAGAAAGCGAATGGCGCAGGACGCTTGATTGACACTGGCGTAGGCAAGCTTCTTCTCTTGGATGAGATGCAGCAGGTAGGCTTGTATCTGCGTTGCATCGAGTTCATCCGGGGAGCGCCGGTAGTGCTTGGCCAACGCCGCTACACAGGTCAGGTAAGTTTCGCGGGTGCGCAGTGCGAGACCCCGTAGCACCATCGCTTCTTCCATCCGCCGCCGCAGATCCGTCATGTCGTTCTCCTTGTCGTTTCGGGAACATTCCCGAAGGACAGGATCGGACATCTCTTCGTCCTGAAATGCAAAACGCGGTAGTGGATCGCTCCACCACCGCGTCAGCGGTTTAGTTCAACGTTAAATGTGGCACCTATTTGACGGAATGTTTTCCATCATATAGGCTGTATAAAAAAACAGTATCATGTTAGTTCAATGACTTGGTCGAATTTAGTGGGGCTTGCAAAATGTCAGCGAAAGCCAATAGTCCATCTTCCGGTTCCAATTCGTCGCCCAGGCTGCTGGAGCAGGTGCGGGACAAAATTCGTCTCAAGCACTACAGCTTGCGTACCGAGCAGGCATATCTAGATTGGATTAAACGATTTATTTTGCATCATGGCAAGAGGCATCCCCAAGATATGGGCGCGCCGGAGGTCGAGGCCTTCCTGACCCACCTGGCGGTGGCCGGCAAAGTGGCTGCTTCGACGCAAAACCAGGCCAAGAGCGCTCTGCTTTTTCTATATCGCGAGGTACTGGGAAGCGATTTGCCGTGGCTTGATGGGGTCGAACGGGCCAAGGCGCCAAAGCGCCTGCCGGTGGTGCTGACGCGGGAGGAGGTACAAGCGGTGTTGTCTCGCTTGTCGGGGACGCATCGGCTGGTCGGCGGCCTGCTTTACGGCGCCGGCCTGCGCATCATGGAGGCCCTACGGTTGCGCGTGAAAGACGTGGATTTTGCGCGGGGCGAGTTGCTGGTGCGAGACGGCAAGGGCTTCAAGGACCGGGTGACGATGCTGCCGGCCTCATTGACCGCGCCGCTTCAGGAGCATTTGGCTCGTGTGCGTGCCTTGCATGAGAAAGATATGGCCGCCGGGGTGGCCCCGGTCTATCTGCCCTATGCCCTGGAGCGCAAATATCCAAGCGCGGGGCGCGAGTGGGCCTGGCAGTATGTGTTTCCGTCGGCCGGGCTTTCCACCGACCCCCGCAGCGGCGTGGAGCGGCGGCATCATGTGCAGGACCAGGCCTTTCAGCGGGCGATGAAGCAGGCGGTGCGCGATGCCGGCCTGACCAAGCCGGCGACGCCCCACACCCTTCGCCATTCATTCGCCACCCATTTGCTCGAAAGCGGCCACGACATCCGCACGATTCAAGAACTGCTGGGGCATTCGGATGTTTCCACCACCATGATCTACACCCATGTGCTGAACAGGGGCGGGCGCGGGGTGGCATCGCCGCTGGATGCTCTTTGACGTAAATGCACGTTCGCTGCAAGCGCCAATTGACGCGGCTTGCAGGCCTGCCTGTCGCGGAAGCGCCATTTGACGCTCCCTACAGACCAGCCGCAACCCGCATGAAATGGCGCTCCCAGCCATGCCCGGCAGCAAAAATGATCTTGCCGCTCGCGGCAGAAACAAGCGATTGCTTGATTTTCCGGCTTGCCGTTTCGGCTTGAATTGGTCATGATGCCGCGCACTATTACCGTCGCATCTTGAGAGAACTCCACTACATCAGCCGGCGCCAGGCCGAATGGGACGCCTGGGATCGCTGGCTTCGCTCCGCCAAGCCCGGCGCCGACGCCGACATGCCTCTGTCGACGCTGCCGGAGCGTTTCCGTCGCCTTTGTCACGACCTCGCCCTGGCGCGCGACCGCCAGTATTCGAGCGTCCTCGTCGATGCCCTGCAACAGCGGGTGCTGGCGGCCCACCAGCGCATCTACGGCGCCCACAAGCCCGAGGGCAATGCCCTCATCGCCTTCATCGGCGCCGGCTTTCCGGCCCTGGTGCGACAAGAGTGGCGCGTGGTGCTGCCGGCCTTCCTGCTGCTGATGTTGCCGCTGATCGTCATGGTGTTCGCGCTCCAGGCCAATCCCGAAGCCGCCTACCTGTTCCTTTCCCCCGACCAGGCGGCGCAGATGGAGGAGATGTATGCGCCGACGGCGAAGCATCTGGGCCGGCCGCGCTCGGCGTCGAGCGAATGGGCGATGTGGGGGCTCTACGTCGCCAACAACGTGCGCATCGACTTCCAGTGCTTCGCCGGCGGCATCGCCTTCGGCGTCGGCGCGGTGTTCTATCTGCTCTACAACGGCCTCCAGATCGGCGCAGTGGCCGGGCACCTGACCCAGCTCGGCTACATCGACACCTTCTGGGGCTTCGTCGCCGGCCACAGCGCCTTCGAGCTGACCGGCGCCGTGCTCTCTGGCGCCGCCGGCCTCAAGATCGGCGCCGCGCTGCTCTTCCCCGGCCGCCGTGGTCGCCGCGCCGCCCTGATGGAAAACAGCCACGCCGCCGTGCGCCTGCTCTACGGCGCGGCGACCCTGACCTTTCTCGCCGCCTTCATCGAGGCCTTCTGGTCGCCCAATCGCGGCGTTCCCTTCGAGATCAAGATCGGCATCGGCATCGCCCTCTGGTGCCTGACCTGGGCCTACCTGCTGCTGGCGGGCCGCGGATGGACAGGAAAGGCGTCGCGTGGAACTTGAGAGCATCACCCTGCGTCTGCGCCACCGCCGCCCCTGGGAGGCCATCGACCTCGGCCACGCCCTGCTGCGGGCCTGGGCTGGCCCGATCTATCGCGGCTGGTTCGCCACCTACTGGCTGATCGGCCTGCCGCTGCTGTTGCTGCTCTGGTCGTGGCCGACCATCGGCATGATGTTGCTGTGGTGGCTGAAACCGCTGTTCGACCGCATTCTGCTGCTGGTCATGAGCCGCCGCGCCTTCGGCGGCGAAATCACCGTGCGCGAGGTCTGGCGCGCCCTGCCGGGGCTGCTCAAGGGGCCGGGGGTGTTCTCGGGCCTCACCTGGCGCCGCTTTTCCATGGCGCGTTCCTTCCTGCTGCCGGTGTGGCAGCTAGAACAGCAGCAGGGCAAGGAGGCGCGCCAGCGCTTCAAGCTGCTGGGGCGGCGCTGGCGCATCTACGCGGTCTGGCTGACGTTTTTCTGCGCCAACATGTCTACCGTGCTGATGGTTTCCGGCCTGGTGCTGCTGCATGCCCTCGCCCCCGGCGGCTTCATGGAGTTCGATTCGTTCTGGGACTGGATCAGCAGCGAGCGCCTGCCCGCCGAGGCCTTCGTCGGCAACCTGATGTTCATGGCGGCGGAAACCCTGGTGGAACCGCTTTACGTCGCCAGCGGCTTCGCCCTCTACCTCAACCGCCGCGCCGAACTGGAGGGCTGGGACATCGAACTCGCCTTCCGTCGCCTGGCGCAACGCAAGGCGGCGGAGCGGTCGGGCATCGCCACCCGCGCCACCCTCACCACCCTTGCCGCGCTGGTGCTGGCCCTGACGCTGGTGTTCGGCGTCGCGCAGCCATCCCCCGCCTACGCCGCCGAACCGGCGCCGGCCGCCCAGTCCGCTCCCGCCGCAGAGGGCGATGAAGGCGATGCCGACAGCGAGGACGAGGACTCCACTCCCGACGCCGGCAGTTGCGATGCCGATCCGGCACCGGCCGGACGTGCCGCCGCCCCTCGTGTCGACAGCCCGGTCAAAACTGCCATCAAGGAGGTGCTGGCGGAGCCGGTGTTCGGCAAGGAGGTCGACGACATGGAATGGCGACTGCGGCCAAAAAAGGGCAAGGAGGACGGCGGCATGCCGGACTGGCTCAAGCCCTACCTGAAGGCGGTGGAATTCCTCGGCGAATCCATGAAAGCCCTGGTGTGGATACTCGCCATCGTCCTACTGGCAGCCCTCGCCTTGCTGGTGCTGCGCTATGTCGAGGGCCGCAGCGGCGGCAAGACGCGCCCGGCGGCGCCCCCTGATTTCCTGTTCGGCTTCGATGTGCGCCCGGCCTCCCTGCCCGCCGACATCGCCGCTGCCGCCCGCGCCGCCCTGGCCGCAGGCCATGCGGTGGAAGCCCTGAGCCTGCTCTATCGCGGCGCCCTGGTGAGCCTGATTCACCGCCAGCAGATCGAATTCCAGGCCGGCGACACCGAGCAGGATTGCCTCGGCCGCGTTGCCGGCCGGGTGGAGAGCGGCATGGGCCGCTGCTTCGCGCGGCTGATCCAGGCCTGGCGTCTGAGTGCTTACGGCCAGCGCGAACTGCCGGTCGACCAGATCACCGCCCTCTGCGACGACTGGGCGCAACACTTCGGCACAGCGGAGGTGACCCCATGACGCGCCGCCTGGTGTGGGGCCTGGTGCTGCTGGCGGTGATCGCGGTCGCCGGTGGCGTCTGGTTCTTCGACAACTTCGAGCAGGTGCCGGTGAAAACGCGCGAAGACGCCGAGAAGGAAGCGCGGCGCAATCCCTATCTGGCTCTCGAACACCTGCTCACCCGCCTCGGCCACCCGGTGAGCCGCGCCGACAAGGTGCAGGCCATCGACGCACCGGCGCCGGGCAGCGTAATTTTCCTCGACCGGGGCCGCAACCATCTGATGAGCGCGGAACGCCTGGACCGCCTGCTGGCCTGGGTCGAGGCCGGCGGCCATCTGATCGTCGTCGCCGAAGACCGGCGCCGTCCCGATCCCTTGCTGGAGCGTCTCGGCGTCATGCGTCTCGACGCACCGACACCCAAGGGCCGCAGCCCCTGGCCCGGCGCCAATGGCAGCATCGAACTGCCGGGCCTCGACCAGCCCCTGAAACTCGGCGGCACCGGCCTCGGCAACCTGCGGCCTGGCAAAGCCGCTGTCCCCGAAGTGCAGGCCGGCCCCCTCGGCGCCGGCCACCGCCTGCTGCGCTACCGCCGTGGGCAGGGCTCCATCACCGCCATGACCGACCTCGACCGCCTGCTCCACAACCGCCGCATCGGCGAGGCCGACCACGCCGAACTCTTCGTCACCCTGCTGCGCCAGGCGACGGGGGAGGCGGGAGCCAGCGCACCCAAAGCACCCCTGCTACTCGTCTCGCGCCTGGAAATGCCCAGCCTCTGGGAATGGCTGGCAGAGAACGCCGCTGCCGCCGTCGCCAGTTTTCTCGTCCTGCTCGGCCTCTGGATCTGGCGCGGCCTACCGCGCTTCGGCGGCATTGCCCCGGACCTGCCGCCGTCACGGCGCGAACTGCGCGAACACCTGGCCGCCCTCGGCCGCTACACCTGGCGCAGCGGCGGCCTGCCGCTGCTGATCGAGCCCCTGCGCGAAAGCCTGCGCAACCGCATCGCCCTGCGCCACCCGGCCATCGCCGCCCTGCCGCCCCACGAACAGGCCGCCGCCCTCGCCAAACTCACCTCCCGCGCCGAAGGGCTGATCGCCAACGCCCTCCATGGCGCAGTGGAAACGCCCCACGCCTTCACCCAGGCGGCGCGCACCTTGCGCAACCTCGAACCTTTGCTTTAGTCCTGATCGGAATCCACCATGAACGCACCCACTCTCCCCGACGACAAGCTGCAACAGGCGCGGCAGATTCTCGACACCCTGCGCGGCGAACTTTCCAAGGCCCTGATCGGCCAGCAGGCGGTGGTGGAGCAGGTGCTGATCGGCCTGCTCTGCGACGCCCATGTGCTGATCGAGGGGGTGCCCGGCCTCGGCAAGACGCTGCTGGTGAAGGCGCTCGGCAAGAGCTTCGAGGGCCAGACCAAGCGCATTCAGTTCACCCCCGACCTGATGCCCTCCGACGTGGTCGGTCACACCTTCTTCGATGCCGCCACCAGCAAGTTCGTGACGCGCCAGGGGCCGGTGTTCTGCCACCTGCTGCTGGCGGACGAAATCAACCGCGCCCCGGCCAAGACCCAGGCCGCCCTGCTCGAAGCCATGCAGGAGCGCCAGGTCACCCTCGAAGGCGTCGCCTCGCCACTGCCGCGTCCTTTCATGGTGCTGGCGACCCAGAACCCGATCGAGCAGGAAGGCACCTACCCTCTGCCGGAAGCGCAACTCGACCGCTTTCTGCTCAAGATTCTGATCGACTACCCGAGCATGGAAGAGGAAATCGCCCTCACCCGCCACGTCACCGAGCGCAAGACCGGCGCCGACCTCTCGGTAGATGCCGTCACCACCTTGATGCGGCCCGACACCGTGGTCGGGCTACAGAACTACGCCGCCCACGTGCAGGTGGATGAGCGGGTGCTCGCCTACGCCGTTGCCATCGTCCGCGCCAGCCGCGACACGCCGGGCCTCGCCAGCGGCGCCGGCCCCCGCGGCGCCATCGCCCTCACCCGTGCCGCCCGCGCCCGCGCCCTGATGCAGGGCCGAGCCTACGCGACGCCGGACGACATCAAGGCCATCGCCCTGCCCGCCCTGCGCCACCGCGTCGCCCCCGCCGCCGAAGCCGAAATCGAGGGCCTGACGGTGGACCAGCTACTGACCTCGCTGCTGGAAAAAGTCCCTGCGCCGCGTAGCTAAAGAACGTCCTGTGCCCATCCCCCACCGTCCCCTGCTCTGGCTCGCCAGCCTCTGGCTGCTGCTGGGCCTGGGCGCGGCCTTCGAGGCGGCGCTGCTGCCCCTGTGGCAGGGTGCTGGCCTGCTGTTGCTGGCGACTGCCCTGGCCGATGGCCTGCTGGCCTGGGGCCGGCGCGGCAGGGTGACGGTGCAGCGGGAACTGCCCCACGCCCTGCCGGTGGGCACCTGGCAAACCGTGCACCTGCGCCTGGCCGGGCCGGCCAATCTGAAGCGGCCGATCGCCGGCTGGCTGCACGACCGGCCGCCGGCCGCCTTCACCACCGAGGCCCTGCCGCTGGCCTTCCGCATCGAGCCGGGACGCTGGCTGCGGGTGGGTTACAAGGTGTACGTGGCAGAGCGGGGCCGGCAGAGCTTCGACGCCATCGACTTGCGCCTGCGCTCGCCCCTGGGTCTCTGGCTTATGGCGGAAACCCTGCCCCTCCCGAGCGAGGTGCGGGTGTTCCCCAACTTCGCCCGCATCAGCCAATACACCTTGCTTGCCACCGACAACCGTCTGTCGCAAATCGGCGTCATGCGCCGTCGCCGTCGCGGCGCCGGCATGGAATTCCATCAGTTGCGCGACTACCGTCAGGACGATCCGCCACGCCAGATCGACTGGAAGGCCAGCAGCCGCATGGGCAAGCTGATCGCCCGCGAATACCAGGACGAGCGCGACCAGCAGATCGTCTTCCTGCTCGACTGCGGCCACCGCATGGCGGCACGGGACGGCGAGCTGTCCCACTTCGACCACACCCTCAACGCCCTGCTGCTGCTGGCCTACGTTGCCCTGCGCCAGGGCGACGCCGTCGGTCTCGCCACCTTCGGCCATCCGCAACCACGCCTGCTGCTGCCGAAGAAGTCGGTGACCACGGTTAATACCCTGCTCAACACGGTGTACGACCTGGAACCCTCGGCACAATCCTCGGACTACCTGCGCGCCGGCGAGCGCCTCAGCCTACAGTTGAGCAAGCGCTCCTTCATCATCCTGGTGACCAACCTGCGCGACGAAGACGACGACACCCTGCTGCCTGCCCTGGCCCATCTGCGCCGCCGCCACGCCGTTACCGTCGCCAGCCTCAAGGAGCCGCTGCTGGACGAGCTGATGGCCGCCGGGGTAGATAATTTCGACGCCGCCCTCACCCGCGCCACCGCCGCCGGCTACCTGCTCGGCCGCCGCCGCCAGGCCGCCGCCCTGCGCCATCAAGGAGTACAGTTGCTCGATACCAGCCCGAGCCAACTGCCGATCGCCCTCATCAACCATTACTGGGAACGGAAACGTGCCGGTGTCATGTAGTATGCGGAACATTCATTAAGGAGCCTAGGGAGGCGCCATCCATGGAACTCGAACAACAACAGCAACAACCCAACACCGATGCCAACGCCGCGCTGCGCGAGCTGCTGGGAATCGCCGACGGCGCCACCGTCGAACAGGTTCGCCTCGCCTACCGGCGCCAGGCCATGAGCTGGCACCCGGCCAATCGGGGCCAATCCGAGGAATCGAAGCAGCGCTTCCGCGATCTCGCCAGCGCCTATCTGGCGCTTTCCAACCCGGCCCTGGCCGGCACGGCGGCGTCGGATGCCGACGCCGAGCAGATCTTCGCCCAGCAGATGAGTCAGCTCGCCGCCGAACTGGCCGCCAAGGGCTACGACAGCGCCGCCTGCCTGAAAACCTTGCTCACCGTCGGCTGCCCGGAACAGATGGCGCGGGCCGTAACCGGCAGCGCTGCCGCCAGCGCACCGGCTGCCCCCCATCCCGGCGCCGCCACCGCCGCACCACCGCCACCGCCGGCCCACAATCCCTTCAAGGCCCCCTCGGCCCATGTCGAGGACGTGCGCAGTGAAAGCAGCGGCGAACTGGTGCTCGAAGGCCAGAAGGTCGCCGCCGGCAACGGCATGGCCTGGCTGACGCGGGGCTGGGAGCTGTTCCGCACCGCGCCCGGCCTGTGGATCGGCATCTGCCTGGTGTTCATGATTATCGTCGGCGTCGTCAGCATGATTCCCATCCTCGGCCTTGCCGGCAATCTGCTGATGCCGGTGTTTGTCGGCGGCATCATGCTCGGCTGCAAGGCCATCGACGACAACGAAGACCTCACCTTCGGCCATCTCTTCGCCGGCTTCTCCAATAACGTCGGCGGACTGGTGGCCATCGGCGCCATCTACATGGGCGGCATCGCGGTGATCGGCATCCTCGCCGCCATCGCAATTCCCGCCTTCGCCCTGGGCGGCGGCTCGGGCGGCATGTCGATCGGCATTCTCTTCGCCGTCCTCATCGCCGTGGTTTTCCTCGCCGCACTGCTGATGGCCTTCTGGCTGGCGCCGCCCCTGGTGGTGCTCCACGACGTGCCCGCCATCGCCGCCATGAAGGCCAGCTTCGGCGCCTGCATGAAGAACTTCCTGCCCTTCCTGGTGTACAGCCTGGTGGTCATGGTCGCCATGATCGTCGCCACCATCCCCATCGGCCTCGGCTGGCTGGTGCTGATCCCGGTGCTGCAATGTTCCTTGTACGCCACGTATCGGGATATTTTCATTCAAGCCTGACGCTCCATCTGGTTCGATGAGCAACGCACTACTTCTCGACACCCGACGCCAGATCGCCACGCCGGAAGGGGTGGAGATCGGCCTCCACATCGCCGGGCCGGTGGTGCGGGCCCAGGCCTGGCTGCTGGATTTCATGATCCGCCTGGCGATCTGGGCCGTGCTCGGCATGACCCTGAGCTACCTGGGCAATTTCGGCTTCGGCGTGTTTCTGGTCTGCGCGTTCGGCCTGGAGTGGTTTTATCCCGTGCTGTTCGAGGTCTATCGGCGCGGCCAGACGCCGGGCAAGATCGCCTGTGGCCTCGCCGTGGTCCATGACGACGGCCGCCCGGTGGGTTGGGGCGCCGCCTTTACCCGCAACACCCTGCGCTTTGCCGACTTCATGCCCTTCCTCTACGCGGCGGGCTACCTGACCTGCCTGTGCAACGCCGAAGGCAAGCGCCTTGGCGACCTGGCGGCGGGCACGGTGGTGATCCATGTGGACCCGCAGGGGCTCCAGGCCAGGAAGCGCAAGGCGGACGTGGCGGAGAACGGCGACCCAAGCCAGGCCAGCGAAGCACCGCCCTTTCCCCTGACGGCGGAAGAACAGGTGGCCGTAGTGGATTTCAGCCGCCGTGGGCGCCAGTTCACCGAGGAACGGGCGGAGGAAATCGCCGCCGCCGCGACGCCCCTGGTGGCCAACCTGCGCCCCGATCAGGCACGGCTGCGGCTGCTGCGACTGGCAAATTATTTTCTCGGGCGTTAAACCGCAAGGGAACGTTTGCGGGAATACCACGTCTGGCAGAGGGTAACCCGGTGAATTTTCTTCAAAAACGCGCTACATTCGGCCTATCCTATAAGCATTGCGTTGGAATTGAAGCACCCGACCGATGAAAACATCCGATTGCGAACTGTGCACCCGCCCCGGCGGCGAAGTCATCTGGCAGGATGACCGTTGCCGCGTCGTGCGCATTGACGGCGCGGAAGGTCTGGCTTTCGTCGGCTTCTGCCGCGTGATCTGGAACCAGCATGTGGCGGAAATGAGCGACCTCACCCAGCATGATCGCCGTCACCTGCTGGCCGTGGTCTGCGCCGTCGAATCGGCCCTGCGCAGCCTGCTCAAGCCCGACAAGATCAATCTCGCCAGCCTCGGCAACCTGGTGCCCCACCTGCATTGGCATGTGATTCCCCGCTGGCGCGACGACAGCCACTTCCCGGCACCGATCTGGGCGCCGGCCCGCCGCCCCGGCGCAACCCATCGCCCCGTCCTCGGCAGCCACGCCCTGCACGAAGCGATCAACGAAGCCCTGGAAGCGGAACTTTAGCCATCATGAGTCCCTTCGGCCTGCCTCCCACCAGCCGCGACCACGCGCCTGAATTCACCACCGCCGCCGAGTGCAAGACCTGGCTCGCCGCCACGCCCCTGACCCAGCCCGCCGCCGCCCAGGCACGTCTGCTCAAGGCCCTGCATCTGCTCGACGCCTACACGCTGCCACTGACGGAGCGGCTGACGATGCTCGAACTCCTGCGCGGCCCGGTAACCGAAGTGCAGGAAGCCAGCCTCAAACGTTTTGCCGGCAAACCCCTGCCCCTGCTGGCGGCCGAGGAGGATGCCTTCCTCGCCAACTGCAATCTCTGGAAGGCCCTGCGTTCCGGCTATCTGCGCGGCGTGGACGAATGTCTCGGCACTGCTGCCCGGGGCAAACTTGATGCCGCCCTGACGACCCAGCGCACCCTGACCCTGATGACCCAGTTGCAGATGGACATCTATCGCGCCGGCCACCAGCCCGACGGCGAACACTGGCGTCTGCTCCACGGCCTGCTGCTGGCGGCGGAACAACTCCAGGTGATGACAACGCCGGTGGCCGATCCGCTGCGCAACGGCTCGACCCCCACCACGGCCTCGGCGGCCTATGTGGAAGCCTTGCTGGTCCACGCCACCAGCCCCCACGAACTCTCGCCCCGCCGCCTGGCCTGGATCGCCCGCTGGGCGCGGCGCTGGGGCGCCAAGGTGAATGTGCTGGCCGATCCGCCGACGCTTTCCACCCGCGCCATTCCCCTCTGCGTCTATGTGACCTCCGACCGCCCCGCCGGCTATCTGCCCCAGGGCAATGGCGAAGCGCGCTGGCTGGAAACCGCCGACCTGCGGCGCAGCCTCAAGCAGCGCCTGGTATTACTCTCCGAGGGCCGCGCCCCGGCCGACCTGCAACTCGGTTCCGACTGCACCCAACCGGCCTGCGGCGAACTGCTCAAGCTGGTGTACCAGCGCTGGTGCAAGGGCGGCGCGGTACGCCACAGCGAGCGCCACGCCAGCACCGCGACCTGCGGCTTCGTCACCGGCCTCGACGGCATCCACTACTACGTTGCCGGCCGCAAGCCCTTCAAGCAGCCGGGCAATGCCAGTGACGACACCCTGCGCCGGCAGCGCGACGAAATCGCCACCTTCGGCCGCATTTCCACCCGCGACGAGGAAGATTACAGCCGCCAGCACGAATTGCAGGTGGAGCAGTGGCAGGTGGAAGAAGACTGGCACGTCAAGGACGAATCGGTGGACGGACTGCGCATCAGCCGTCCCCTGCACCAGGAAGGCCACCGCCTCGCCCAGGGGCAACTGGTGGCAGTGCGGACGGCCCATGCCAAGCATTACCTCCTCGGCCAGGCGCGCTGGGTGATGTTTGAGGGCGCCGACCGTCTCAGCGCCGGCATCGCCATCATCCCCGGCCAGCCGGAAGCCGTGGCCCTGCGCGGCACCGGCGTGGCGGCGATTCGCGAACCCTATCACCAGGGCCTGCTGCTGCCGGCCCTGGCGGCCCTGAACAGCCCGGCCAGCGTGATCCTTCCCTCCGGCTGGTTCCGTCGCGAAGGGGTGCTGGAGGTATTCACCGACCGGGCGCGGCAGATCCGCCTCACCCAACTCCTCGACCGTGGCAGCGATTACGAACGCGCCAGCTTCGTCTACGTCTGAACGGGCAAATGGACGACACCCTCACGCGCCCATTGGAAGTGCAATTCAACAGTCAGGACGGCAAGGCCTGCCTCGGCGTCATTGCCAATCTGCCCCTGACCGATGTGAACCGGGCCCACGGCCGCCTGCTGGCCCTGCTGGACGCGGTTAACCAGCGACCGCCGCCGCCGGCCATGCTGCTGCAAGTGCTGGAGATGGCACGGGCGCCCCTGGTCGGACTCCAGGAAGAAGTTTCCGCCCATTACGCCTTCAAGCCGCTGCCGCCCAACGACGCCGAGGAAAGCGCCCTCAAGCGCGTCGTTGCCGCCTGGCGCGGTATGGCGCAGGGCTACTCGCGGGTGGCCCAGATGGGCGGTGGCGATGCGGCCATTGAAAGCCAGCTGGCGATGATCTGCCAGCGCTGCATTTTCTACGCCGGCCAGATGCTGATCGAGCATTACCGCGCCCGCCGCAGCCTGCCGCCCTTCCTCTGGATCGACCTCCACGGCTACTACGACACGGCGGAGGAATTCGGTCTCGCCCAGACCCCGGTGATCGACCCTCTGGCTGCCGGCCAGCGCAGCACCAGTTGCGCCCAGACCTACGCCGCCATCCTGTTGGTGGATCTGGCCGACCCCTACAGCCGCAGCCCGAAGGACCTGGTGCGGATGGTGCAGTGGAGCCAGCGCTTCGCCCACAAGGTGGCCATCGTCCGGCCCGATGACGAGGAAGGCGGCCGCGGCTACGGCGTCGACCTGATGCGCGACCAGGGCCTGCTGCCGGTGGATGCCCTCGCCGCCACCGACACGGCGCGGCTGTTCGATACCAGCGAGCTCGGCCCCAAGCTGCGACGCATTGCATCCAGACTCAAGGACGGCGCCACCCCCGCCAGTCTCGGCCTCGGCAGCGACTGCCCGGCGGATCAGGCGGCACGGCTATTGGTGCCGCTCTACCGTTCCTGGAGCCAGGCGGCGCGGGTGCGCCGCTTTGAGCGCGAACGCAGCTCCGGGACGCTGGAGGTGGCGATTGGCCTCGAATCGGTGCACTTTCACATCACCGGCCAGGAGTTTCTCCAGCCCGAGCACGTGCGCTCCTTCACCCGCGCCGACATGGACGCCCTGTGGACCTTCCGCAGCCAGGTGGACCCGACCCAGCCCCTCATGGTGCGTTCGGTCAAGCTCGGCTACACGCCGGAGCAGTGGCAGATTCTCGACCGTTCGTTGAATGGTTTCCGCGTCCGCCGGCCCGCCGGCGTCGCTGCCCCCGGGGTGCGCCTCGACCAGGGTCAGTTGCTCGGTCTCAAGGCCGAGAATCTGGACCACTTCATCCTCGTCCGCATCAGCTGGCTCACCCTGGAAACCAGCGGCGACCTGCAACTGGGACTCCAGGTGATTCCCGGCGCCGCCGAAGGCATCGCCGTGCGCGCCACCGGCGCCAACGTTGCTCCCTCGGAGAAATACACCCGTGGTTTTTTGCTTCCGGCCGTGCCGGCCCTGCAAGAGCCGCCCTCGCTGATTATTCCGCGCGGCTGGTATCAACTCGAGCGCATCATCGAAGGCTTTACCGATCAGATCTGGCACTGGCGCCTCACCGGCCTGATCCAGAAAGGCCCCGACTTCGACCGCTGCACCTTCGCGGCAGCGAAGGTCTAGAGCTTTTTCAGCCCACCCGCCGCAGCGGGAAAATCGCCGCGAACTGGCTGCCGCGTCCGGCCTCGCTGGCCACGTGCAGGCGCGCCTGGTGGCGTTCCAGCACATGCTTGACGATGGCGAGGCCGAGGCCGGTGCCACCGCTATCGCGGGAACGGCCCCGGTCCACCCGGTAGAAACGCTCGGTGAGGCGCGGAATGTGGCGCGGGTCGATGCCGATGCCCGTGTCTTCGACGGTGAAGACGGCGCTTTCGGGACGTGCTTCCCAACGCAGCGTCACCTGGCCGCCCTCCGGGGTGTAGCGCACGGCGTTGCTGGCCAGATTACCGAGGGCGCTGTGGATTTCCGTCCCGCTGCCGAGCAGGAAGGCGGGGCCATCGGCATGAACGCGTATCTCGTGACGCCCCGCCGAGAGGGCGCGAGCCTCGGCAGCCATGGTCTGCATCAGCGCTGTCATGTCGATACGCTCTTCCTGGGGCGGCCGGTCGGTTTCCAGGGACGAGAGCGTCAGCAGGTCTTCCACCAGATGCTGCATGCGGCTCGCCTGCTCCGCCGCCAGGCTCAGGTAGTGGGCGGTGTCTTCGGCGGAAAGCTCGCCGATGCTGTCCTGCAGGGTTTCGATGAAACCCACCACCACGGTCAGGGGCGTCTTCAGTTCGTGGGAGACATTGGCGACAAAATCCCGCCGCACCGTTTCCAGGCGCGTCAGCTGGGTGATGTCCCGCGCCAGCAGCAGAGTGCGGCCGGCGGAAAACGGCGCGGTCTGGATTTGCAGTATGTGGCCTGGATTGCGCAGGCTGTCCAGGCGCAGAGGCCGCGCCTGATAGCCGGCGGCCAGGTAATCGACGAACTCCGGCTCGCGCATCAGCTGCGTGATGGGCGTCCCCCGGTCCTGATTGGCATTGATGGCAAAAATGGTCTCGGCCTTGGAGTTCATCCACTCAATGGCGCGCTGGCCGTCGAGGATCACCACCCCGTCGGGCATCGCCTCGGCGGCCAGGCGGAAGCGGTCGAGGGCGGTGGCGATTTCGCTCCGCTGCTGCGCCATCTCCTTGGCGCGCCGGTGCAGGATGGAGAACAGCCGTTCCCAGGCGCCTCGGGCGCTCGGCGTTTCGGTGCCGGCCATGGACACCGGTTGCTCGGCCCAGCGCACCAGACGCGCCAGTTGCCAGAGCTGGCGCAGAAAGAGCGTCAGGGTCATGCTGGCGAAGCCGACCACTGCCCCAATTTCACCGCCCAAGGGGTAACCCACCAGGGTGGCCAGAGCCAGCAGCAGGCCCGCCGTCAGCAGCTCACCGAAGACGGCGCTCATGGGGCGGGGATCATGCCGCCGCCGATACCCGGTAGCCGCTGCCGCGCACGGTCTGGATCAGGGCGTCGTGGCCGGTATCTTCGAGGGCGCTGCGCAGGCGGCGGATATGCACATCCACCGTGCGCTCCTCTACGAAAACGTGATCGCCCCAGACCTGGTCGAGCAGTTGCGGCCGGGAATGGACCCGCTCCGGGTGGGTCATGAGAAAGTGCAGCAGGCGGAATTCGGTGGGGCCGAGGTTGATCGGCTGGCCGTTGCCGAGCACCCGGTGGGTGGCCGGATCAAGGCGCAGACCGCCGATTTCCACCGGGTCTTCGGTCATCTGCGGCGCCCGCCGGCGCAGCACGGCCATGATGCGGGCCTGGAGTTCGCGCGGGCTGAAGGGCTTGGTGATGTAATCGTCGGCACCGGTTTCGAGGCCCAGAATCTTGTCCTGCTCCTCGCCCTTGGCGGTCAGCATGATGATCGGCAGGGCGCGGGTGCGGTCGTTGGCGCGCAGGCGGCGGGCGAACTCGATGCCGGGCATGCCGGGCAACATCCAGTCCAGCAGCACCAGATCAGGCAGGGCCTCATTCACCAGCTTCTGCGCCGTTTCGGCATCGCCGGCCGACATCACGATATGGCCGGCCCGTTGCAGGTTGGCGGCTATCAGGGCCTGGATGGCGGGTTCGTCTTCAACCACAAGGATGGTCGCGGGCATGGGAGGCGGGATTTCCTGAACGTTAGGGGACGATCAGAGTCTATTTCGGAGCGATGACAGTATTGTGACAGCCCATCTGGCAGGGCGGCAAACCCACATCAGGCATGCTGAAATGACCACAATATCGGAACAAAAACTGGGTATTAACACTGGGGGAAAAACCGTTTTCTTTAGCCATATCGTTCTCCTTCGTCGCGAGTGTCATAGGCTAAAAAGTTGGAAAGTTCCTCCGAAAAGACATTGCGTCTTGCTTCGTCTCGCGCAATGCAAAATGCAAAGCCCTTGAGTCCTGCAACTTCGGCGTAATAGAAGTAGCACCCGCCGCCTTCGCCCCCGGAACACCATTGCTTCCATGTAAGCACGGTGCCATGCGGGGTAAGCGGGATACGTCTTTCACCTCGCAGATTGAACAATTGCCAGGTTGATGTCGCAAATCTCCTGGCAGGTACGAAGGCTTTTGCTTGCCTAGCGAATCCAAATAGCAAGCTCAGTACGATAAGGAATGGGCAAAAGATCAGCGCCAAAAGGACGGCGGGTCCTTGGTGATGCCATGCGGAGTGAAGCAAGAGAAGACAAGGAATGCCAAACAAGAGACCCAAAAGAATTCTAACGGGACCAAGTTGTGCTCGCACAACGAACTGCGAAATGTCGTTCCTGTCGATGCGGCTTTGACTAAGATCCAGCGCTGAGTCGTGGAGCAAGCGTTCGATTGCACTCATCGTCAGCGGAGTTCGGTGGACATGTCGATCATCGCCGGAGATTACACTGCGTTCATATCATGGGCAATTGCCATCCAGCCTGAAAGCCGCCTCAATAG
>Ga0316603_10000540_pt1 | contig 19172 bp, 16 predicted proteins | sample OWC_soil_day10_n_FD_207649 | JGI IMG/M metagenome (GOLD analysis project Ga0316603, IMG submission 207649) | Wetland soil microbial communities from Old Woman Creek delta, Ohio, United States - OWC_soil_day10_noCT | ecosystem: Environmental > Terrestrial > Soil > Wetlands | place: USA: Ohio... | reverse complement strand
ATAAGCTGAACGACATTGAAAGACTGGTGGACGAATATCGCAAATCGCTGATCATTCACGAATACGAACAGGCTTTAATTAAGCAACGGCTTACCGACAAAGTATCTGAAGATGAGTTGAAAAGATTTTACGAAATCTATAAATCGAGACTTATATCTCCGGAAAATCTGATAAAAGGCATATTGCTGGTTGTACCCAAAAACGCGCCGCAGACAGACAGAGTACGCGAATGGGTTCGGCTCTCCAATACAAAGTCGCTCGAAAACATAGAAAAATACAGCCTGAAGAACGCTATCAGTTTTGATTTTTTTATGAATGACTGGACTCCATTTACTGAAATTCTGAAAAAAGCACCTTTCAGAATAGAAGATTCGGGCGCATTTATCAGAACAACGAATTTTGCAGAGACTTCGGACAGCACCAAATCGTATTTTCTGCGGATTACAAGTGCATTGCCGTCGGGACAGGTTGAACCTTATGAACTCGCTAAAGATAAAATATCGTATATCCTGCTGAACAAAAAGAAATCAGATTTTATCATTCAGTTCGAAAACGATATTTACAAAGATGCAGTTGAGGAAGGTACGATCAATTACTTTAAGAAATAGAAATCAACAGATTTTCATTCCGGTATTTTTTCACCGGCCTGAGAAATAATATTCAAAACAATAAAAACCCGTGAACCTTCGATCCGTTCGCGATTACATGTAAAAAATGCGTAAAATATCTTTGCTTTTACTGGCTTTCGGCTTACTCGCACCGGGTTTGCAGGCTCAAAAGAAAAATACCATAGATGAAGTCATCTGGATTGTCGGAGATGAAGCCATTCTCAAATCCGACGTCGAAGCCCTTATTCTGGATGCACAAATGCGCAGACAGCCCATTCAGGGTGATGCATACTGTGTTATTCCCGAACAGATGGCAATTCAGAAACTCTTCCTGCATCAGGCCGCACTCGACAGTGTTACCGTCAACGAAGGTTACATTGCCTCGCTTGCTGAAGCCGATCTGAACAAATACATTGCCGACGTGGGTTCTGTGGAGAAAGCTGAGGAATACTCACATAAAACAGTGGCTCAACTGCGCGAAATTATCCGCGAGAAATATAAAAGCCAGGCTTTGATAGAGCAAATGCAAAGTCAGCTGGTGAGCGGCATCCAGGCAACTCCTGCCGAAGTACGCCGTTATTTCAGCAACATATCGAAAGACAGCCTTCCTACCATACCCGAACAGGTTGAACTTCAGGTTCTTTCGGTTAACCCGCCTATACCGCTTGCCGAAGTGAACCGTGTAAAAGAAAAACTGCGCGAGTTCACTGAACGCGCTACAGCCAATCCCGCTGATTTCAGCCTGCTGGCACGTCTTTACTCCGAAGATCCCGGAAGCGCTGTCAAGGGGGGTGAAATTGGTTATACCGCACGTGCTACCCTGGACCCTGAATTTGCTGCTGTAGCTTTCAACCTCCAGGATCCGAAGAAGGTTTCACGCATCGTGGAATCGCAGTTCGGCTTCCACATCATTCAGTTGATCGGCAAACGAGGCGATAAAGTGAATTGTCGTCACATACTGCTCAAACCACGCGCATCAATTGAGGACAAACAAAATGGGATAACGCGGCTCGACTCACTGGCTGACCTTATTCGCCAGAATAAAATTACCTTCGAGCAGGCTGTAATGCATTATTCGCAGGACAAAAATACGGCCATGAATGCCGGACTGATGGTGAACCAGAATACCGGTAATTCAAAATTTGAATATCAGGACTTGCCCTCGGAAGTAGCCAAAGCGGCATACGACATGAATGTCGGAGAAGTTTCCAAAGCATTTACAATGATTGATCCGCTTACAGGAAAGGAAATGATTACAATCGTAAAACTGAAAAGCAAAACTCCGACCCATAAAGCCAACATCATGGATGATTATCAGGTACTGAAAAACATCATGGAAGGCAACAAGAAACAGGAATTTCTCCACAACTGGATTTCGAAGAAACAAAAAGAAACCTATATCAGTATTAAGCCCGAATGGCGCAACTGCAATTTCCAGTACAAAGGCTGGATTAAAGACTAGCATATTTATCGTATTTCTTTAATGAAAAACAAATTACGAAATACCAACTTGTTCAGGGTTATGATATTAATAATCATTACCCTGACTTTTTTACCCGAACTCCGTGCGCAGGCTTACTCTCCGCGTCAGCTTCGGAGCGAGGTACTTCAGTATCAGAAAAATCAGCAAATTAAAACTGCAACGTCCAAAAACCGTAGGGGAGGAAAAACTCCGGCATACCAGCCACCGCCTGTTGGCGCTACTGTATTCAAACCCGCTAATCCAGCCAAATATCCGAAATCATCTCTTATCTATCTGGAAAACAGCGAAACTCTCTTTTTTGATCAGATGCTTTTTCCCGATGTACAGATACTGAGGGGAAATGTACGCTTCCGTCATGAAAATGCCGTTTTGTACTGCGACAGTGCCTATTTCAACGATATAAGCAATACGTTCGATGCATTCGGAAGAGTAAAAATGGTTCAGGGAGATACCTTGTTCATCTACGGCGACTATCTCAACTACGACGGAAATACTCGACTGGCACGCCTGCGCGATAATGTGAAACTGGTAAACCGCAACACCACCCTCACAACCGACAGTATGAACTACGACCGGGTTGCCAATCTGGCCTACTATTACACCGGTGGCAAAGTTGTGGACAATGTGAATGTACTCACCTCGGTATGGGGGCAATACTCCCCCGCTACCCGACAAGCGTTGTTCAAAGAAGATGTGAAGATGACCAATCCAAATTACACAATCACATCCGATACTCTCAAATACAACACTAAAACTTCCGTTGCCGACATTGTAGGCGATTCGCATGTACTCTACAAGGAAAAGACCAATATTTACAGCAAACTCGGCTGGTACGATACGGCTAAAGACCGCATGATGCTTCTCAACCGTTCATTTGTTGAACAAAATGATGGTAAAACGCTGGTTGGTGATACGATCTTTTACGATAAGAAAAACAAATACAGCGAAGCATTCTCCAACGTCGAGCTGAATGATCCGAAACAAAAAACCACCCTTTACGGAAATTTTGTATCGTATGACGAAGGAAAAGAATCCGGGCTGGCTACCGATTCGGCACTCTTTGTCGACTGGTCGGGAAAAGACTCGCTTTTTCTGAGTGCCGATACCCTCTTTAACTTCAAGGATTCTATTTACGACGCTATCAAAGCACATAAGAATGTACGGTTCTTCAGAGCGGACATACAGGGAATGTGCGATTCGCTGTATTACACTTCGCGCGACTCCATCATGAATCTCAAAGTCATGCCGGTACTCTGGTCGGGCAACAATCAGCTTTCGGGCGATTCCATACGGGCTTATACTAAAAATCAGCAAGTGGAGAAAATTCATATTATGCAGTCGGCAATGGCTGTACAGAAAGATACACTCACTTATTACAATCAGTTATCAGGAAAGGAGATAACAGCTTATCTCGACAGCGGACAACTCCGACGGGTAGATGTCGACGGGAATGCTGAAAGCATCTATTTCCCGCACGACGAAAAAACGAAAGATATCATCGGACTGAATAAAACGGTAAGCAGCTATGTAAAGATGCTGTTCAAAGACAAGAAGATAGAGCGAATTATTCTCACTTCAGCTTCCAGTGGTTCGATGTACCCAATTATTGACATGGAAGAGAATGATCTCTATCTGCGTAACTTTTACTGGTACGAAAAGGAAAGACCAGCAAAAAGCGAAGATGTGTTTCTTAAATTTGTCAGAACAGCTCCGCCCAAGCGACCAGAAAGTGAAAAGAAACCCGGATTTCCTACCGAGGGAGGCGAAAATATGGATAAGCCATCCACTGACAGAAATACGAACAACTCCGTCAACAGGAATACAAACAGCAGTTCAAATCGAAACACCGGAAGGCAAACAATCAACCCCCAACGACCAAGGGGCAACAACCTAAAAATTCAGTAAATCCGGGAAAGGATAAGAATAAGCGGTACATTTGGGTTCTCTGATTAAATCAACAAGCTCAAAGAAACCTTTTGTACTCTTTTACTTTTACTACTGGTTAAAACCACTTCTTCCGAAACCAAAACGCCACATTTACCAATCCAATCATTACCGGCACTTCCACCAGCGGACCAATAACAGCGGCAAATGCTTCGCCCGAATTAATTCCGAACACAGCAATGGCAACGGCAATAGCGAGTTCAAAATTATTGCTTGCTGCGGTAAATGACAGAGTGGTTGATTGCTCGTAATTGGCTCCCGCCTTTTTGCTCATCCTGAATGAACTCACAAACATAACGACAAAGTAAATAAGCAAAGGAACAGCTATCAGCACCACATCACCCGGTATTTTTACAATGTATTCTCCTTTAAGCGAGAACATCACGATGATAGTGAAAAGCAGCGCAATTAGCGTCAGCGGACTGATTTTAGGAATAAACCGAGTGTGATACCATTCTTTGCTTTTCACCCGAATAAGGATAAAACGTGTCAGGAAACCGGCAATAAACGGAATTCCAAGGTAAATAAAAACGCTTTCGGCAATTTGTCCGATGGTAATTTTGGCAACTGCATCGCTGGTGGGAATACCAAACCAGCCGGGAGCAATGGCTATAAAAAACCATGCATAAACTGAGAAGAACAGTACCTGAAAAATGCTGTTGAAGGCTACCAGTCCGGCCGCGTACTGCGTATCGCCTTTGGCCAGATCATTCCAGACAATCACCATAGCAATACACCGCGCCAACCCGATCATGATAATACCGTACACATACGGCAGATTGGCATTATTTTCACCGGGGAAAAATTTGAAAAGCAAAATTGCAAGTGTAAACATCAATACCGGTCCGACAATCCAGTTTTGAACCAGCGACAATCCGAGAACTTTTGTATTTTTAAATACCTCGCCCAGCTCTTCATATTTTACTTTTGCCAGAGGCGGATACATCATTACAATCAGGCCGATGGCAATCGGGATATTGGTTGTGCCCGATGACATACTGTCCCAAAATTCAGCGACAGCGGGAAACAACCAGCCTGAAAATACGCCGATAAACATAGCCAAAAATATCCATAGTGTCAGGTAACGGTCGAGGAATGAAAGTTTTGAAGATGAGTTCATAATTTGAAAATTTGAAGATGTAACAATTTGAAGATTTGAAAATTATTGGTTGTTTTTTGATGAGCTGATTATTTTTGAAAGAACATGAATGATTGAATTAAGCTTTTCATCCATTCCTGACGGATCGGGATAGTTCTTTGATAACCGGCAAAGTTGCAACCAGTACTTTGTTTCATCAGCTTCTTTTGCCGCGATTTTAATCTTGTGGATAAAATCAGCTTTGCTTTCCGCATTCTGAGCTTCGTTTACGTTTGCTCCTATTGATGTACCCGATTTCAGCAGTTGATTTGAAACCACAAACTTTCTCTTCTCTTCAAGTATCTCGGAATAGTCAATAATCTCAAGCGCAAATTCCAGAGACAGATTCACAATCAGATTTTCTTTATCATTTCTCATAATTAATTCATTATAATTTATATGTTACAGTAGATATTTCATTTTCAAATCGGTACATCCTCAAATTAAATATTTACCCCTGCCTTTTTCAACAAGACCAACATCACAAAATACCCTATTACCATTATTATCAACGAAATGCCCAACGACAACCAGAAATCCACATTCTTTTTCAGTAATACTGGAAACAGAATAAAGAAAATTAACGATGGTATTACCAACCAGAAAATACCCTGAGAAAGGTCAGCTATTTTAGTGACGTCTTTTGTATCAATATACATCCACACAAAAGCCAGTAACGAAACCAACGGGATTGAAGCCAAAATACTCCCTAAAGTGGTGCTTCGTTTCGAAATTTCGGAGACAGCCACAATGACTACCGATGAAAGCAATACTTTGATAATGTAGTAAATCATAAGTTCGGTTTTATTTGTTGATATGAAGAAAAGAAAATTTGGAAATTAATCTCGCCTGTTAATACAAGTTATTAACAGCAGCTTGTTTTACTTCCCCCGCTACAATCGCAGGAAGGTTCGGTTCCATTTAATATTCCATTCAGAATTCCAGCTGCGCAACCGACACCCGATTTTACCTTTATTGCATCGAACCGACAATTCAGCGCACAAGCCCCACACTCCATACAATCGTTAATATCAACAATATGTGCTTTCCCGTTAAGCATCTCAAAGACTGCATGAGGACAAACAACTGCACACATTCCACATCCAGTACATGAATTACTATCCAGTTTTAATGTAACCACGTTTTTTAAATACTGCATTGTTTTCATATCAAACTAATTTTGAGTAAATGAATAGAATTAAACCCAGTGTAATAAATCCGATCTGAAAAGGAACAGCCCATTTCATTTCTTTTTTTACTCCGGACAATGAAGTATAAGTTGATGAGCCTGTAAAATTCATGGTCATAAAGGAGGCAATGCTTATATTTATTAATCCCATGCTTATTCCATCAATATAGGGAACTTCGAATAAAAAATACAAAAGAATTGTAAGTACTAAACCCCAAAATGTCCCTTTCAAAGCAAATGCCCGAAAAGGTATCCAGGGCAGAAAAAGTGGAGCAGCAACAATTCCGGCAACATAAGCCCCTGTAATGTTTATTAAAGGATACAGACTTGTTTCGAGCATTTTAGCAAATAAAAAACCCGTCTTATCAAGACCCGAGAAGATGAAAAATCCACACAGAATGAGCAGCAGTTTGTATTTTGCATACATGAAATCAACCGGTATAAGTTTAGCTCTTTCAATCGCTGGAAAAGATATTTTTCTCATTTCGGGAGTTGCTTTATATCCTGCTTCGATAAAGGATTTTATGTCTTTGGCCTGAACCGGACCAAATACGGCTCTGAACCCGGTTTGTTCTTTTACTTTGTGTGCCGCCACCCCACTTGCCGAAAGTTGTGGTAAGATTATATTGCGATGCTTCACAATGTATTCCAAAGATGAATTTTTGATGCTTTTTACTACGTTCTCTGTTCCGAAATTTCCCTTTCCGGCAGCACACCAAACATTTACGCCTTTGGTATCGACAACTAAAATCCAAACATTCAACGTATCAAGTTTCTTTCTCAAAACATCAAAACTTAATTTGTAATTGGCTGATACCAACACGTCTGACTGACTATCCGGTTTACCAACTTTGTACAATCCGGGTTTTACTATATAATTATTTCTGTTAATGCCAAAACGTACCTTTAATGCCCCTAATAAATCGGATAATTCGAGTTTTGAAGATACGGTCGGAGCTGTAACAGTAACAGGCCTTAAAGATTGAACATTAATTTGAGTTCCCATTGATATTATAACTGAGGTTTGATTTGTTCTGTGTAAAGTTTGTAGAAAGCCTCTTTTATCTCATCGCGTACGCGGATAAACTCACCCCGGATAAATTCCTCTGTTCCCTCGGCGTGGCTTGGATCATCAAAACCAATGTGCAAACGATGTTTCACTTTTCCTGTAAATGCCGGACATGCTTCGTTGGCACCGCCGCAAACGGTGATCACATAATCCCATTCATCTTTCAAATACTTTTCTACCGGATCGGAAGTGTGGTGACTGATGTCAATTCCGGCTTCTTTCATCACTTCCACTGCTTTTTCATTCAGCTTGCCGCTGGCCTGTGTTCCGGCTGAGCAAACGGTAATAGTTGGATCGAACGATTGTAAAAAGCCGTGTGCCATCTGGCTACGGCAGGAGTTTCCGGTACAAAGAATGAGTACTTTCATATTTTGTTGATTTGAAAATTTGAGAATGAGATGATTTGAAGATTAATCACAAGATGAATTGCAACTTATTTCGGCAGATTTGATTTCATTGAAAAACCGGTCGAAGTTATCCAGGTTTTTGCTTATGGTCGAACCACACAGGCAATAATTGATTTTCAACCCGTCAATTTCTCCGTGGATTAATCCCATATCCCGCAATTCTTTCAAATGTTGAGAAACAGTTGTGCGGCTCAGCGGAAGCTTGTCTGAAATATCACCCGAAATACAGGTTTTAGTTTCGGCCAGGTACTTCAAAATAGCCAAACGCGCCGGATGTGAAATTACTTTGGCAAATGCAGCCAACTCTTGTAGCTCTGTATCAAATACTTCTGGTTTTCTCATATCGCTATTGTTTTATGTCGCAAACATACGACATATTTTAGTTGTGGCAAAATAGTTTGTATTAAATTTTTGTTACAAGTTTAATCCGAAGAAATTAAGTTGTTATCAATTCAGACAAAAAAAGTCTTCGGAATTTCCGAAGACTTTTTTTGTCTGTTTTCAGCATGCCATTTCTCCGGCATTTTTCTTTGCCGATAGCAGGTTGTAAGCTCCTTTAATTACCACTTTTACGGTATTGATGTCGCAGTTTGGTGGTAAAACCACTTCGGTAAAACCATCGTCCGAAACGCCTTCCTGAACTTCAATCATCCGGTATTCGGTGAATGGCTTTCCATCCTCCTTTTTATCTCTTCCAAAAACAAAAATATAATCCTTGTCCTCAAAACTAACAATGGCTTCGGAAGGGACGGCAGTAACTTTATTACCCGATGCTTCAATCTCACCGTTTACGTACATACCGGGCAATACATTCCGGCATGAACCCTGATAGCTGGCATATACCTTGTAGGTTTTGTCCGCATCAACAGATTTGGCTGTCTGGTATACCTGTGCAACGTGTTCTTCCGTCTCATTGTTGATAAAAAAGCGTATTTTCTGTCCTGTTGAAACCTTATCGGCATCTTTCTCAAACAGAGAAAGTTGCAGGAGAAGCTTTTGGGTATTTACAATTTCGAATAAGATATCGGAAGCGGAAACCGATTTACCAATACTTACATTGGCTGTTTTTATGTATCCCGATATGGGCGAAACCAGTCTGGCAAATCTGCTGATATTGTTTTCGGTTAATCGGGCCGGATGAATGCCAATCATGGTAAGTTTTTGTTCCAGCGCTTTTACCTGTACTTTCAGGTTTTTGTATTCGGAAGTAATCTGTTGCATGTTTTTCTTCGACGCGACATCATTTTTGTACAATTCGCTTTGACGGTTATAATCGGCCTCGGTATATTCGAGTTTGCTTTTTGCTTCGAGATAATTTTGCTGAATATCAATAAAATCGGAATTTTCAATCACAGCAAGTGTCTGACCTTTGGCCACTAAACTGCCGGGAATAAGCGAAGTGCTTTTTACAAATCCACCCATAGGCATACTTACCATCGCGGTATTCTGAGGCGGAGCAGTAACGATGCCGCTCACTTTGAGCGTTCCACTCAGCGAACGCAATTCAACTGCACCTGTTTCTATACCAGCAAGCTTTATCTGATCGTCCCTCATTTCAACAATGTCTTCGGGCAAGACTTCTTCTTTGACTATTGTTTCAGTCTTTTTTTGTTTTCCGCACGATGTAAAAGCAACAAAAAGAACCGAAATCAGCACGATTAATTTGAAATTATATATTTTCATATTTTAATAGTAAATTGTAAATGGGTAATTTGTAAATTAAAAGATTTTCCCCGAAACATAATCGATGGAAATAAGGGTTTGATTATAGTTATTCAGAGCATCAAGGTAGTTTTGTTTGATACTTAACGCCCTGTCAAGGCTCAGGATATAATCCAGGTAATCCATTGCTCCGCTTCGATAATTTTGTGCAGCCTGCTCAATGATTAAATCAGCTTCCGGAATTGCCTGTTTCTCATAATAATCCAGACCCGAACTGTTTTTCCCGAATTCAAGCATCAATGTACGATAGCTGTCGGAAAGCGATTTGGAATAATTTTCAGCATCAGTCTGAGCTATCTTTTCTTTCCATTTTGCCGCTTTGGTTTTAGCCGAATACGGAACAAACCAGAGCGGAACTGATATGCCCGCCTGAATGCCGGAAAAACGATTTCCTGTTCCAAATTCGCGTGCCACTCCGTTTATTTCCTGAGTTCCCTGCATGGTTTGACTGAAATAACCGATGCTCAAATCGGGTAATGCCCGGCTGCTTTCCAGTTTCTTTTCCAATCGCGACACCTCAATCTGTTGTTTGGCATAACCAATCGCCGGATTGCCTTCCAATTCCGGATTACTGGTTGATGGCAAAAAATCTATTCGCTTCAAAACTGTATTCGCAGGTATAAAAGCCGTTTTCGAATTCAAAAGAGTTTGCAGTTTCTGATTGTAAATCACCAAATCGGTGTTGATTTGTTGCAGCTGATTTTTTATTTCGAGGCTTTGTGAACGGGCTGAAATCATTTCGAGACGATTTGTTTCTCCGGTTTCGGCACGAAGTTCGGCCGCTTTTGTGAAGCCGGAATACAAACTGTCCTGATAGGCAAGTAATTTCTGCTTCGAATACAGGTAAGCCAGCTGCCAGTAAATTTGTTTTACCTGCGTGGCAATATCAAGCTGTTGGGATTTCTGTTGCCATTCGCTGCTTTTCACATTGGCTTTTGCCAGTTTGTGTTGATTGACATACACCGTAGGAAAAGCAATGGATTGGGAAACGGTAAACGTATTGTCGCGCAAAAAGGAATTGATCTGACCATATTCTCCTTCTACACTGGTTTTTGGTATGTCCCACGAAGCTCCTTTCAGTGCTTTTTGCATCTCAACCGAAAATCCGGAAGAACGCACGGACAGATTACTGTCCAATGCCAGCTGAATGGCCTCTTTAAGGTTTATCGTTCTGGTCATCTGCGCATTACCGGTGTTCAAACCCGCAAAACCAACGATTAAGAGAATGGCTGTTGATAAGGTTTTCACTGATTTTCGTTTGAAAAGTGACCTGAAAGAAAAAGATGAAAAGAAAATGTAAAAGATGGGCAAAACAACCAACGTTAGCAAAGTGGCTGTTATCAATCCGCCAATCACAACGGTCGCAAGTGGTTTCTGAACTTCGGCACCCGCTGAAGTCGACAATGCCATTGGCAGGAAACCCAGCGAAGCAACGGCGGCAGTCATGATTACAGGACGTAACCGGGTGTTCAGTCCTTTAATTACCCGTTCGTAAATATCTGTAACTCCTTCTTTTTCGAGCCTGTTGAACTCTGCGATGAGCACAATGCCATTGAGCACCGAGATACCGAACAACGCGATAAAGCCCACTCCGGCCGATATGGAGAAATTCATTCCCCGTATCCACAAAGCCATAATGCCGCCAATCAGCGACATTGGTACAGCCGTAAAGATTAGCAACGATTGTTTTACTGAATGGAATGCGAAAAACAACAACACAAATATGAGCAGCAATGCCACCGGAACTGCAATAGCTAACCGGGCTTTTGCCGCTTGAAGATTTTGAAACTGACCACCATAGGATACGTAATATCCGGTTGGAAGACTGATTTGTTTGTCAAGCTGCCTGGTTACTTCATCAATCACCGTTTGTACATCCCTGTTGCGAACATTGAAACCGATGGTAATCCTGCGTTTTGTATTCTCGCGTGAAACCTGAGCCGGACCCGATTTAATCTCAATACTTGCCAGTTGGTCAAACGGAATTTGTCCGCCATTGGGTAATGCCACCGAAAGACTTCTCACATCTTCCATATTTTGGCGGTAATCTTTATCCAACCTCACCACCATTCCGAAACGCTTCTCTTCGTCGAATACCACGCCTGCCTCGCTGCCTGCAAAAGCAGCCCGAAGCACTTTATTTACATCCTGAACGGAAAGACCATACTGAGCAAGTCTGTCGCGGTTATATTCAATCTGAATTTGTTCCAGCCCGGTGACCTTTTCCACATTAATATCCTCGACACCCTCAATACGTTGAATTACTTTTTGCACTTCGTCCGCTTTTTCGGCCAGGGTATTGAGATTATCGCCAAATATTTTTACGGCTATATCCTGTTTTGAGCCCGACATCAGTTCATTGAAACGCATTTGAATGGGTTGCTGAAATTCAAATTTTACTCCTGCCAGCGGTATCAGGGCTTCTTCCATTTTTGAAATTAATTCTTCTCTGGTTTCGGCCGAAGTCCATTCACTTTTTGGTTTGAGAGTGATGATATAGTCACCCGTCTCCATCGGTGTCGGGTCGGTAGGGATTTCACCGGCTCCAATTTTACACACCGCATGTTTTATCTCCGGAAAATTCGCGAGCAGGATTTTATTTGCTTTCTCCACCTGTTCAATCGTGTTGGTGAGCGAACCACCCTGTAAGGTCATCACTCCGGCAGCCAGATCACCTTCTTCCAGCTGAGGGATAAACTCACCGCCCAGACTATTGAACACAAAAAGACTTGCAATGAATACAGCAATAACCGAAGTTGATACAATCTTTTTGTGATTGAATGCAAGCCGGATAACCGGATTAAATATCCGGTGAAATCCTTCCATGATCCGGTCGGAGAAATTGGGTTTGTGTTCCGTGTTTTTACTCAAAACCAGACTCGAAATCATTGGCACATAAGTCAGTGAAAGAATAGCCGCACCAATCAGTGCAAAAGTAACAACCTGCGCCATGGGACGGAACATTTTACCTTCAATACCTACCAATGCCATTATGGGTACATATACGATCAGAATAATGATTTGTCCGAATGTAGCGGAACTCATCATGCGTTTTGCCGATTCAAGGACGGTTTCGTCCATTTGTTGCTGAGAAAGCCGCTTCACGCCTGTATGATGATGTTTACTCTGGGTGATGCGGTGAACCACACTCTCCACAATGATTACCGCCCCATCCACAATCAGCCCGAAGTCAATAGCTCCCAAGCTCATCAAGTTGCCCGACACACCAAAGAGCTGCATCATGGAAACGGCAAACAACATGGAAAGCGGAATTACCGAAGCGACAATCAGCCCTGCTCTCATATTTCCCAGGAATAACACAAGAATGAAAATCACAATCAGAGCGCCTTCCAGCAAGTTGCGCGATACAGTGCCGATAGCACGGCCTACCAGGTCGGAACGATTGAGAAAAGGTTCAATCTTCACCCCTTCGGGTAATGATTTCTGTATAGATCCAATCCGGTCTTCAACATTTTTAATCACCTCGTGAGCATTTGCTCCTTTCAGCATCATCACCACACCTCCGACAGCCTCGGTAGTATCTATCACCAGAGCTCCGTAGCGCGTGGCACTGCCATATTGCACGGTTGCTACATCGCGTATCAGCACCGGCATTCCCGAAGCATTTGATTTCACAATAATTTTCTCAATATCTTCCAGCGTTTTTACCATACCAATTCCACGAATAAAATAGGCGGTAGGCTTTTTGTCAATATAAGCGCTACCGGTATTTTCGTTATTCTTTTCCAGCGCTTCAAAAATATCAGACAGTGTCAGGTTCATGCTTTTGAGGATATCCGGATTAATTGCTATTTCATATTGCTTCACAAATCCGCCATAACTGTTAATCTCAGCCACTCCCGGTGTACCAAGCATTTCACGCCTGACAACCCAGTCCTGCAATGTTCGAAGATCCATGGGCGAATACTTGTTTTCATAGCCTTTACCCACCGCCAGACGGTACTGGAATATTTCACCCAGTCCCGAAGATATAGGTGCAAGTTCTATCTTTGCCAGGCCCGGTGGGATTACATCTTCGGCTTCTTTTATCCGTTCGGAAAGTTGCTGCCGTGCCCAGTACACATCTACTCCGTCCTTGAACACCACCGTAATGACTGATAATCCCAGGCGGGATATGGAGCGAAGTTCAGTAATGTCGGGGATATTGGCAACGGCCACTTCAATAGGAGCAGTAATGGAACTTTCCACTTCCTGGACTGCCAGTGACGGCGAAAGTGAAATAATCTGCACCTGATTATTCGTAATGTCGGGAATGGCATCAATAGGCAGGTTGACCAGCGAATATGTGCCCCAACCAATCAATGCCAACACAAAAAGCCCGACAATAAATTTATTTTTTATTGAAAAATGAATGATACGTTCTATCATAATGAGTATGAATTAGGTAAATAAAAACACAAAGCGACATACGATTACAAACCGTATGAACACAACATTGAATCTTAAAAAAACAATTTTATTAACCTAACTTGGGGGGTTGCCAGAAAGACGTAAAACAGGATGAAGAAAAGAGAGAGGTAAATTCCTTATACCGAAATTGAGTAATCGATTTACAGGTAAAATCAGGAAATAATATTTCCTGTAACGAAATAGCATAAAAACAGCAACTGCATGAACAGAACGGCGAGCACATGTCAACATCGCACTGCTCATGAGTAGTATTGTTTGTCTGTTGAGTTATCTGCACACTTTCCATACCTGTATACTGAGGTGGGTCAAGGCATGGCAATACCGTGAGCACTAATATGTAAACGGATAATATTGTGGCAAATAGTTTCATATTTCAGGCACAAAGATAAGAGATTTAAATACAGCAGATAACTTTGTAAATAATATTTTTACAGAAACATCTGTATTTATATCAGTTTTTCACTAAAAAATAATGAAAGCAATTATCAGATGTCGGCATTTTTCAAAGTATCCAGTTGAACAGATACCCAAGTACAACAATAAACAATAAAACTGTTCCAAAGAATATCCCGATCAGTTTCCAGGTCATAACCTTTTTAAGCAACGTAGCTTCGGGTAGTGATAGTCCCACCACAGCCATCATAAACGCGAGTGCAGTACCCAGCGGCACACCTTTAGCCACAAATACCTGAATGACCGGAATTATTCCTGCGGCATTGGCATACATAGGTATCCCGGCAAGTACAGCCAAAGGCATGGCATACCATCTTTCGGCCGAAAGGTATTTTGCAAAGAAATTCTCGGGTACATAACCGTGCATGGCAGCGCCAATACCTATACCAATAATTACATAAATCAATACTTTGCTTACAATATCCCATCCCTCCCTGAGGATAACAGGCAAACGATCGATAAAAGGCGTTTTCTCTTTCTCCCAGTTTTCTGTTTCTTTCTCTGAACTGGCTTGTAATTCCTTTACCCAGGGACTGAGATATCTGTCCAAATTAAATTTACCCAATATATATCCACCAGCCATACCCATTACAATACCGCTTCCGGCATAAATCAACGTAGTTTTCCATCCGAAAAGTCCTAAAAACATAGCCACTGCCACTTCATTCACTAAGGGTGAAGTAATCAGAAACGCGAATGTAACCCCGAGCGGAATTCCACCTTTAACAAAACCAATAAATAACGGAATGGACGAACAGGAACAAAATGGAGTAATGGCGCCAAAAAGGGATGCAAATACGTACTGCAACCCGAATAGTTTTCTGGTAGTCAGGTAAACACGCAGTCGTTCGATCGGGAAATAGGCGTTGATCACTCCCATAAGCGAACTGATAACGAAAAGCAGTATTAAAATCTTGATCGTATCGTAGAAGAAGAAGTTTACCGAAGTACCAAAATGCGAATCAGAATTTAGACCCAATAAATTGTATGTGAAATAATTAACTAATGGTTGTAAGAAATAATAGAGAAGAATCAAGGCAGGCAAACCTGCTGACAAAGAAAGTATAAGTTTAGTTTTCTTAGTTTTATCCATTTTTGAATTCAATTGTAGTTCGTCATATTACGAACAATATAAATAAAAAATTAGTATAATAACAATTCCCCCTTTAGGGGGTTAGGGGGCAGGTTTATGTGAAAAAGAATATCACCACATAATAAATTCCTACACCTATAAAGACTACCGAAACTATCCGTCGAAACCAAAGTTCAAAGGTTTTGATTTGATTATATAGTTTCCCTACATTTCCAACTGCATAAGCCAGCAACCAGGCGAAAATGATGACAGGCAAACCGGTGGCAATGGCAAACAATACCGGCAGATACAATCCGCTTGCACTGGCCACAGTCATCGGAATAAGCATGACAAAATATAACACACCACTATACGGACAAAATGCCAAAGCGAAAACCATTCCGAGCAATAAAGTGCTCCAGTAACTTCCTTTACTTTTCTCTCCGATTTTATCAGTCAATCCTGAAAATCCGGGGAACTTGATCTTAATAACATCAAGCATAAATAGTCCGATAAGTATCATAACCGGCCCCAACAACTTCTCGCCCCAGCCCTGAAACAGCATGGAAACATTCATTTTGCTTGCTCCGAAGAATATAATCAGCGCCAGGCTTGTGTAACTAACAGCCCTTCCGAGCGTATAAACCAATCCGCTTATAAATACTCGTTTCCTGTCTTTCAGGTCGCGACTGATAAACCCGATAGCCGAGATATTGGTTGCCAACGGGCAGGGACTGATAGCTGTCATCAAACCCAGCACAATGGCTGTTATAAATGAGTATTGTGAGTTATCAAGTATTGTTTGTAATAACTCCATCTGTCAAATTGTAAATGAGTAAATTTTCAAATTAAAGCAATCCATCAATCACCTTCTTAACTTCTGCTTTCAACTTTTCAGGACTGTTTTTCGCATACATGAAACCCTTGTCTGTCAAGTCGACGCGTTTGCCTTTTGATAAAAACAATAATTGCTGACCTTCAGCCTTACATTGTTTAGCAATGGGGTCATTCTCTTTTTCATCTAAATTAACTGACTTAAATGTAATCTGACCTTTTTTTAATTGAGCAGGATACATTTCGGCAATAGCTTCTTTGGTTACTGTTTCAACCGCGTTGCAAGTTACACACCGGCGGGTGTAATGGAAGTAAAAAACTTCAATCTTAGCTGCTTTTGTAACAGCTGTCTTCGTTTTTTTGTCGGCAGCAAAACTGTTTGCCGAAAAAAACGACACCACAAAAACCAGTAATAATGATACTGTAATTAACTTTTTCATATATTTCAAATTTGATTTGTCAAGATTTGCTTTAATTCATCGTTGGAGGGTACGCGACCTTTCACCACCACTTTTCCATCTATTACCAATGCCGGCGTGGTCATTACATTGAACTTCATAATCTCCATAATATCTTCCACCTTGGTAATTACAGCATCAATATTGTTTTGAGCCACAACTTCACGGGTTGCTTTTTCAAGTGATTTACACTTCGGACAGCCAGTTCCCAGAACTTCAATTTTCATATTTATTTTAATTTATAGTTTGCTGTTCGTCGAACAACGAACATTGTTGTCAAAAAAAAGGAATTAACAGCATTTTGTCTTTACGTTTGATTTGAAGAAATCTGCAAAAAGAAGTCTTGCGAGTTCCCAGTTTTCCTTATTAATGCAGTACTTCACTTTCGGACCTTCTATTTCGCCCTGAATAAGTCCGGCACTTTTCAACTCTTTCAGATGCTGTGAGATAGTGGCCTTAGCATTGGGAAAAACTTCGTGGATATCTCCGAAATAACATGTGTTCTGCTCGAGCAGGAACGCCAGAATTTCCATACGGGTTGGATGCCCCATCGCTTTGGCGAAGGTGGTCAGCTTTTCGATATTTTCCGCTTTACTATCCATATCTGAATTATATGTTCGCAAAAATACGAACATTATTTTATATTTCAAACTTTTTCTGATTATTTTTCTTATCACTTACGGATGATGCCATGAGCCGAATTTGACAATAATTGCAACTAATTTTTGTCATTTACATGAAAATGTATTATTTTTACAGATTATACAGAAAACATTTGAACGATTCGCAGGGTAAGTTGTTTTTCTGTGAATCAAAGTTGAGTAACCGGGGTTTGAACGCGGGGATGATTACGGAGTTGATTTTTACAGTGAAATACAGCGGTATTTCACCCTTGTCTGAAAAAATAGTACACAAAATGATAAATAAATGGATTTATTCGGATCTTTCCGATGAACAAAAAGTAATTAAAAATAATCTTGCCAATGAATTAAGTATTAGTCCCATATTAGCACAGCTGCTGGTGCAACGCGACATCAACACATACGATGACGCGCGCAGTTTTTTCCGTCCCGACCTGAGCGATTTACACGATCCTTTCCTGATGAAGGATATGGATAAAGCGGTGGAAAGACTGACCAAAGCGATGCAAAAAAATGAAAAGATACTTGTTTACGGCGATTATGATGTGGATGGAACTACGTCTGTATCTCTGGTTTATAAATTTCTCATTCAGTTCTACTCCAATCTTGAGTTCTATATTCCCGACCGCTACAACGAAGGATACGGAATATCCGTCAAAGGCATTAATTATGCAGCCGAAAACGACTTTAAGCTCGTTATCGCCCTCGATTGCGGTATCAAGGCTGTGGAAAAAGTGAAGTATGCCAACTCGCTGGGCGTTGATTTTATCATCTGCGACCACCACAATCCCGACGAAGTCCTGCCACCTGCCATTGCCGTACTCGATGCAAAACGCGAAGACTGCAATTATCCCTACAAACATCTGTCGGGATGCGGAGTGGGTTTCAAACTGATGCAGGCTTTCGCCACAACCAACGGCATTGATTTTCAGAACCTCATCCCCCTGCTGGACCTTGTAGCGCTGAGCATAGCCTCCGACATCGTACCCATCACGGGCGAAAACCGTATCCTCGCCTTTTTCGGTCTCAAACAAATCAATGCCAACCCGAGCACCGGCATCAAAGCCATCCTGGAAGTGTGCGGACTGAAAGACAAGGAAATAAGCATCAGCGATATTGTTTTCAAAATCGGACCGCGCATCAACGCATCGGGACGGATGAAGCTGGCTACCGAGGCGGTGGAACTGCTCGTGTCGCGCGATTATGCTTTCGCCTACCAGCGTAGCAGCACCATCAATGTTTACAACAACGACCGCAAAGACCTGGATAAAAACATCACCGACGAAGCGCTCTCGCTTATACAGTCGGACGAATGCTATTCCAACCGGAAATCCATTGTGGTGTATAAACCCGACTGGCACAAGGGAGTGATCGGGATTGTAGCTTCGCGCCTTTCGGAAGAATTCTACAAACCGACCATCGTGCTTACAAAATCCAACGGCTTTGCTTCGGGTTCCGCCCGCTCGGTATCAGGTTTTGACCTCTACAAAGCCATCGAGACATGCCGCGACCTGCTCGAGAATTTCGGCGGACACATGTATGCCGCGGGACTTACCATGAAAGAAGAAAACGTCGATGAATTTACACGCCGGTTTGAAGAATACGTTGCTGAAAACATTCTCGAAGAACAAACCTACCCGCAAATTGACATTGACTCGGTGCTCGAATTCAAAGACATAACGCCCAAATTCTTCCGCGTACTGAAACAATTCGGTCCGTTCGG